>SAMEA3663026__coassemble_212_pt1 | contig 103723 bp, 85 predicted proteins | sample SAMEA3663026__metabat2_low_PE_015 | metagenome-assembled genome bin SAMEA3663026 (sample SAMEA3663026) | pig gut metagenome | biome: pig gut; feature: pig-associated habitat; material: faeces | place: France | collected 2012
AAATTCTCAAACTAATATTTCCCTTTTTCGCGACCTCTTACCCCATGGGGTAAGAAAATGGTTTTGCACTTCGTTTGTGAATCTACAGGCAAAAAAAATTTACATTTAAGCAACCGCAGATTCACAAGTAACTAAATTCCAGTTAGTTACAATCAAGTAAAAAATCAAATATTTTTTTCTCAATATTTAATTATAATATCAAAAAAATATTATACCTTTGCGTTTGATAAAGCAACAATATGTTATATTAGATTCTACGGATATAGGAACAATCTATAGAAATAAATAATACACTAATAAAGCATATCATAAAAATATATTTGACATTATTAAAACTAGTCTCAATTGAAGTATTAAATATGTTACTATATAAAGAAGATAAGTAACGTAAATAAATCATATTATTCAATTAAAAAAAATATATTTAAACAAAATAATAAAACATAATTATTAACAATTAATTTTGATAGTATGAAAAAAATCCAGACAATTGAACAATCACAATTAATGAACAGTGAGGAAATGAAAAATTCCCATGGTGGAATGACATGTCCAAATGAAAATGGTGTTTACAACACTTGTAGTCTCACAAATTTTTATATGAATTGCCCTTCTCTGACACTCTACAAAATTTGTGGTGATTATATTTCTGAACCATGTGTCATACATGAAACTTGTACAAATTTATTTCAAAATTGCATTAACAACAATTATGTAGTTTGTGCTCCTAATAAACAATACGACAGTCAACCTTAAATCAATGAAAAATTATGAAACGGTTTTATTTTATTCTTACTGCATTAGCATCAATTATTTGCTGTAATGTAAATGCACAATATAATGCTAAAATAACTCCTGAAATAGAATTGATGTCTATTATAGGTACTTTATCCAATATCAATAATAATTCTTGTCAACTAACACAATATAAAGAGGATGTCTCTACATACTTCCGGAAGTATCAGAATCATAAATGTTGTAAATTAGTACGTGAATACAATACTGAGAATAAAATTGCGTATAACGATTTATTATTCATTGCCTTATACTTAAATAATATCAACGGCAAATTGGAGCTAAGTAATATTGATTTAATTCTTAATAAGTTGGATAAGTTATCCAAATCAGAGTTAGATAAATTTATTTTACTATTGAATGACTTTTACTCTAAATCTAAATTTAATATTTTTTTCGATAACCACAAATCTCTATACTCTGAATGTGAACAAGCTTATTTAAACAGAGTTAATGGTCAGGTTAATTACGATATACTTAATAGAATATTTAACAACAAATTACAAAAACCAAACATTATTTTGAGCATATTAAATGGAGATCAAAACGTCATCTTCTCTTCTATTAACACTATAATAATTAGTAATTTTACTACAGAAACAAGCAATACTACCCAATCTATTTCATTAAGTGGCGGAGTGTACAAAGCATATAGTACTATAATGGGTATCATAGAAATGAACACTTCCCCTTATCTGTTAAAATCAACTTTAGAACGAGACAATGCTACCAATAAAATATATGATTTTTGTAAAGCTCACTTAAATAACTATCAATTAAACAAAGAAGATATATACAGCGATTATATATGCAATACAATCTTTCTCTATTATTTATCAGAAGTAAAGAAATCAACCAAGCAAAAAGAAATAATTGATAATTACACGTTGTACTTCAAATTCTATTCAAACATCTATAATGCAATGGGATACTTTTGGATAAATGATAATTTTGAATACCTCACAAATAAAATTGATAACAGAGAATTTAATATTAAAGAAGTAATCTATATACTTACTGAAAAATATATAGAAACTGGTAAAACGATAGAATTAATAAACTCAAGGATGGACAAATAAATATTATTTGTTATATAAAAAATGAGAGTCGAAGATTATTACGACTCTCATTTTTTATGTTATTATGGTAATAACAAATCATTATTTCTCCAATATTTCGGTAATTCGCTTAGCAAGATTTGCGAATGCTTGTCCTGTAATAGAATATCTATCGAAAGAGATAGGAGCGCCGGCATCACCACTTTCACAAATACTTTGTACAAGAGGTATCTGTGCCAAAAGTTCCACACCTTTATCTTTGGCGAGTTGAGCACAACCTCCATTACCGAAGATATAATATTTTTCATCAGGATGGTCGGCAGGAGTAAACCATGCCATATTTTCTACAAGACCGAGAATAGGCACATTAATTTTATCATTTTCAAACATTTGAATACCCTTAATAGCATCGGCAAGGGCAACTTTTTGAGGGGTACTTACCACAATTGCACCGGTAAACTTAATTGTCTGCACCATAGTAAGATGGATATCACTTGTACCCGGCGGAAGGTCGACAACGAAATAATCAAGTTCTCCCCAATCAGCATCATTTATAAGTTGTTTCACAGCATTAGAAGCCATTCCACCACGCCATATAATTGCATCTTCGGGAGCGACAAAAAAGCCTATAGAGAGGATTTTAATTCCATATTGCTCTATTGGTTCGATAATATATTTGCCATCCTCATTTTGCGTAGCCATAGGTTTTGCGTCCTCAATACCAAACATTTTCGGGATAGAAGGGCCGAAGATATCCGCATCGAGCAAACCCACTTTAAAGCCGGCATTTTTCAAAGACATTGCCAAGTTTGCCGCCACGGTAGATTTTCCCACACCACCCTTTCCGGAAGAGACAGCGATAATATTTTTCACCCCGGGAAGAGGATTATTATCTTTCTTTTTAACTTCCGGAAATTTCATAGAGATATTACCGGAAATTTCCACCTCCTCAGAGATATAAGTACGGATGGCTTGTTCCGCAGCCTTTATTACAGATTTTGCGAACGGGTCGTTTTGTTTTGAGAAAATAATTGAAAAAGAGACCTTATTACCATCAATACGGATATCATCTTCAATCATTCCCATTTCAACGATATTCTTTCCCGTACCCGGATAGCGTACATGGGTAAGGGCGTCTAAAATAAGATTTGGATATAACGTAAGCATAATAAATTAAAATTCTATTTTATAAGGCATAATAGCTTGAATTCCGGACATATTTTTCAAATAAAGGTATTGATTGAGCAATTCGGCGTCACCACCGAGTTTATTTTTAAGAACTCTCATAGAGATATTATTCATAAAATCATCGGTAAACACCTCCATTAAAGTTTTCTTTTTCGGATAATAGGCAACAGAATAAGAATCCTCGTCGAGATCAACTTTTTCCGCAGCTATTTCTATTGCTTTATCAAGACCACCGATTACGTCGACTAATCCGAGTTCGACAGCATCTTTACCGAGCCACACTCTACCCTCTGCAATCTTTCTTATTTTGTCTTCCGACATATTACGACCATCAGAACAGCGTTTTACAAAAAGATCATAACCGCGATTCACATAATTTTGCATGATATTCTTTTCGTGTTGAGACATAGGGCGGAAAGAATTACCGAAATCGGACAATTGGTGTGATTTGACAACATCGATATCGAGACCCAATTTATCGGTGAGGCCCTCGATGTTAGGCATCATACCGAAGATACCGATAGAACCGGTAAGAGTAGTATTTTCGGCAACAATAGTATCGGCAACGCAACTCATATAATATCCACCGGAAGCGGCATAAGCACCCATAGAGACAATTAAAGGCTTAACCTCTTTTAATTGTTTTGCGGCATACCACATTTGTTCAGATCCGAAGGCACTACCACCCGGAGAGTTTACACGAAGGACTACAGCTTTAACGTTGTCATTATTAGCGAGTTTATTAAGTTCCTTGACAATTTTTTCACTATCCATAGAAGATTCAGAACCACCATCTATGTCGCCTGAAGCGTATAATACCGCTATTTTATCCGAGTTATAATCGGTAGGAACAACAACTTTCGACATATAAGATACTCCTACAAAATCGGCATCATCACCAAACTCATCTTCTATCATTTGTATGAGGTCTTGCTCATAGAGGAGGCTATCAATGAGTCCCATCTCAACGGCAATTTGTTGATCGGCAAAGAAGAGGCCTTCATCTGCATATTTATTAAGTTGCTCTGCCGAAATATTACGGGCAGCTACGATATCTTGTTCCGCAGATTGCCAAAGGCCATCAACCATACGAGTCATTTGCAAACGATTAGCATCGCTCATTTCGGTAAGGATATAAGGTTCTACAGCACTCTTGAAAGTACCGACTTTAAACACTTGCATTTCGATACCTAATTTATCCAGAGCACGTTTATAAAACATTGGCACGGCAACGCATCCATGGATATCCAAAATACCTTGATTATTCATAAAAATTTTATCGGCGAGAGTAGCAATCCAATAAGTACTCAGATTATAATTATCGGCATAAGCATATACCGGTATACCGGTTTCTTCTTTAAAATTACTAATCAATCGGCGAGCTTCCTCAATAGCGGCAGGGGAAGCAGAGAGATTACCACATTTGAGGTACAGGCACTTAACCTCATCAGAAGCAGCGGCTTTATCTAAAGATATACGTAAATTTTCGAGAGTAAGATTAAAAGATTTTTTATCAAAAGTACTCAACAACTCATCGAGTTCGTCGGAGCTTGAGCGGTCGGACAATGAGCCACTTAGTTTTATTTCAAAAACCGTAACATCTTCCAATACGGACGGAGAATCGGAAGAAGAAAAAGAAGAAACTGCAGTAATCATGGCAATAAAAAACCATATTGACAAGAAACTCGCAACGACAAGAGCCAGGAGCGATGCAAAAAACATTTTAAAAAACTGTTTCATAATATGTATAATTTAAATTATTTTTCAGAAAACTTTTTTACAAAATCGGTTAACAAATCACAAGTCGAGAGTTTGCCATTGCAGAGGCAAACACAATCGAATTGGGCGGAGTTGCATAATTTATGGTCGGGCAAGCTATAAATTTTTTGGTAGAAGATATATTTTATGCCCTCTTGCACAAAAGATAATTCGCTTACGAATTTATCACCGGATTTGAGAGGACGCTTAAAAGACATAGTAGCACGAGCCACTACAAAATCTATATTTTCTTCGTGAAGTTTTGCAAAACTGATATTATTTTCGAGTAAGAATTGATGTCGTGTATGCTCGTAATAGTGCTGATAATTAGCATTATTTACAATACCCTGCAAGTCGCATTCGTAATCACGAACCACAAAATCCAAAGAATAGACCATACGTTATTTTTTTCTAATAAGAGTTAGACCATCACGAAGGGGAAGGATAATTTTTTCCACTCTATCGTCATTCGCAATAAAATCGTTAAAAGCCTTGATAGCAATAGTTTGTGTATCGGTATGATGCGGATTTTCCATTATCACCTTACCATCCCACAAAGTATTATCAGCGAGTATAATACCACCATTTTTGAGCAAAGGGAGCACCATATCGTAATATTGTTGATATAGCCTTTTATCGGCATCAATAAAAACCATATCATAAGGAGGTATCAGCGTTGGGATAACATCTAAAGCATTACCAATGATGAGGTTAATTTTTTTGCCACACTCATGAGAATTCAGTTGCGACCTGATAAAAGACTCCATTTCGTCGTTAATTTCGATAGAGTCGACAGAGCCATTTTCGGGCAAACCTTCTGCCATACAGAGTGCGGAATACCCCGAAAAAGTACCGATTTCGAGGATTTTTTCAGCTCCGGAAATTTCCACCAAAAGTTTTAGTAATCTACCTTGAAGGTGACCTGACATCATCCGCGGATTTACCACTTGCAATACGGTTTCTCGCACGACATTCTTTAGATAATCAGGTTCTTTTTCGGAGTGATTATCAATATACTCATCTATTTGACGTTGAGGATCGGAAGCATATTTATCCGCTTGAGAAAGTATCATGGTCAACTATTCTATATACGTTAATACCGACAAATTATCTCTTGCAAAAAGAGTTTGAGAAAGAGAGAGCATCTCCTCAGAGGAAATTTGATTAATCCGTTCTATTACCTTTTTATTTTCGAGCAAAGGGATATTATGCAACACCATTTTGCTAACATTAAGCACCACATTTTCAAGATTTTGATTAGCAATCAACATCTGCCCGATAAACTGACGTTTTGCTGTAGACAATCGTGAAGCAGAGATAGGATTATTGCACAATTTGTCCAATTGATTAAAACAGATACTCTTAGTACGTTTCAGATTTTTCTCATCGCACCCAAAATAAATCGACCACACCCCCGTATCGACATACGAAGTAACACCGCTTTCTATAGTGTAGCACAAGCCATTACGTTCGCGTACTGCCATATTAAGCAGAGAACTCATATTCGGGCCACCAAGAATATTATTAAGCAGAGCCAGAGTATATCTATCTTCTGAAGTGATATTACAGCATCTATTTCCGATAATACAGTGAGCCTGATAAGTATCTTTATTAACCACCCTTTGCACGGGAGAATATACCGAAGGGGCTTTTCTATCAGCCTTATTATCAGAAGGATGAAGGTTAAAACAGCCTTCGACATATTTCACAAAACGGTCGAATTTCAGATTACCGAGAGCGAATACCACCATTCTATTTGCAGTATAGCATCGATTGGTGAAAGCCTTCAATTTTGCGCTATCGAAAGTGGCGAGGCTTGCCTCATTACCAAGAATATTTCGTCCTATAGCATCATTCGGGAAAATCATTTCCTCAAAATCATCATAAATCAATTCGGAAGGAGAATCATTATAACTTTGAATTTCATCGATAACGACAACCCTCTCCTTCTGCAACTCCTTTTCCGGGAAAATTGAATTCATCACGATATCGGAGAGCAAATCGACAGCCTTTAGAGTATATCTTCGAGGCACGACAGAATAGATATAAGTCTCTTCTTTAGTAGTATACGCATCTATCTGGCCACCAATATTTTCGAGACAGCTTATAATTTGCGTACTCTTACGTTTTTCCGTACCTTTAAAGAGCATATGTTCGATAAAATGAGCCATACCCGACTCATTTTCCAATTCATCACGAGTGCCGACATCCAGCACAACACCAACATAAGAGACCGGGATTTTAGAGGGGATATGTAACACCCTTATCCCATTATCTAAAGTATGAATATTATACTCCATTAAATAACAAAAAATTAGTGTGCAAAGTTACTATTTTTTTATCAAAGAAATATATTAAATTCAATTAATTTCACTACCTTTGCAAATAATAAACGATTTTGAGGATTACAGAAAAGATATCACTAACTAATTCTCACTACACTAACAAGTAATATATTCTTAATCAAAACAAAAAGTAATACAATATTCTTTTTTGAATTGGCGTTAATAACATAATGAACACAAGCGGAAACAACATAATACGACCATTGATACTCCTTTTAGGTATAGTACTGTTTTTCGGGTCGTGCTCCACGCAGAAAAACACTGCCGCCACACGGGGTTATCATCAGATGTGCACGGAATACAATGTAGGTTTTAATGCAAAGAGTGCATATACTGAAGGGATAAAAAACATCAACAACGCACTTGAAGACGATTACACACAGCTCTTGCCCGTATTTCCGATAAGCAATGAAAAAGTGCGCAATGTAGCAAGCGGACAGATGGATAGGACGATAGAGAAATGCCGCAAAGCGATAAAGAAGCACTCTATCACCAAGAAGCCAAAAAAGAATTACAAAAAAGCAAAAGACCCTGATTACCAATATTTTTACAATCAAGAAGAGTATGTACAAGGGGTAAAAGATGCGTGGATATTATTAGGCAAAGCCGAATTCAACAAAGGTGATTTCATTGGTTCGGCATCCACATTCTCATACATTCAAAAGCACTACCCTTCGGATAAAGAGATACTCACAAAAGCTCGAATTTACCAAGCGCAGGCATACGGCGAAATGGATTGGATTTACGAAGCGGAAGAGGTATTCTCTAAAATTAACGAGTTGGATATCAATTCAAAAACCAATAAAGACTATACAATAACAAAAGCATATCTATTAATAAAATCAAAGCGCTATGAAGAGGCAATACCCCACATGCAGATTGCCATAAATAAAGAGCACAAAAAATTTTATTCCTCACGATACAACTTCATATTAGGACAATTATATCTGCTAATAGGGCAGAAACGCAACGCCATAAAATATTTCAAAGCCGCCAATAAAGAGGCTCGGAATTATCAAATGCAATACAATGCGAAATTGATGTTATTTCAATGCGACACAAAGAATTGGAAAAAGAACATAAAATCGCTTGAGAAGATGGCGAAGAACTCGAAAAATAAAGAGTATCTCGACCAACTATACACTATTGAGGGCAACATCTATTTAGAGCATCGCGACACTCTTACTGCAATAGAGGCGTACAAAAAAGGCATTGAAAAGAGTACGAGAGAAGGAATAGAGAAAGCACAAGTACTGATAACCTTGGGGGACTTATATTACGATAAAAAAGAATTTGCAAAAGCCCATCCGTGCTACGAAGAGGCGGCAACATTATTATCCAACACCCACGAAGATTATAAAAGGGTGAATTTACTTAGCGAAACCCTCGGAGAATTTTCACAACACTACAACACCGTACAACTGCAAGACAGCCTGCAACGCCTATCACAACTAACAGAAGATGAGCAGATTGCCATCATAAACAAGATAATTGAGAAGGTAAAAAAAGAGGATGAAGAGGCACGAAAGAAAGCGGAAGACGAAGAGAAAAAAGGATTCGTAGAGCCGGAAGCAATAAATATGAATATAGCACAAGCAACCGGCGAACCGAATTGGTACTTCTATAACCCTCAATTAAAAGCGAGCGGAGCAAAAGAGTTCAACAGAATATGGGGCAAGAGAATATTGGAAGACAACTGGCGAAGAAAGACCAAAACAAGCAGTAGCACATTATCGTCGATAGGCGGCGATGACACAGAAGAAAACGGCGACGGCGAGAAACCGGAAAAAGAGGATGAAGTAGCAAAAGATGAAAAAGGCAACCCTATTCCGGAAACATATACTGTAGGCTATTATCTATCGCAAATACCAAAAACGCCGGAAGATATAAATGCTTCAAACGAATTAATAGATGAATCGTTATACCAAATAGCAGTAATTTATGACGAGAAATTAAAAGAATATAACCTATCGATAGAGAGTTATAAAGATTATGAACAACGCTTCCCGATGAGCGACAAGTTACTCGACAGTTATTACTCCTGTTTCAGAATGTGCGGAATAATAGGAGACACGACATTACAAGAGGTTTACCGACAAAAAATATTAGAGATGTACCCCGACAGCAGATATGCTCAGGTACTATCACAAGATAACTACGAAGAGAAAACCAAAGAGATGCTCAGGGTGCAAGACTCTATATATAACGACACCTATCAAGCCTATGGCAAAGGCGATTTTGCTACGGTAATGACTAATTACAACAAGATAAACAGCGATTATCCGATGAGTAATCTGCTCCCAAAATTTGCATTTTTAAAAGCATTGACAATAGGTAAAACGCAAGACAAAGAGAGTTTTGGCAATGAATTACAGAACATTGTAAACACATGGCCAAAAGCAGATGTAACGCCGACATGTAAAGATATTTTGGCACTGATGAAACAGGGCCTTGAAGCTCAAAAAGGCAGCACCCACAGTACAATTCTTGACAAACGCAACGAGCTTTCACAGCAAGAGATAGAAGAGATATCAACGGTAGCAAAAGAATTTGACAACGATAAACAAACTACCCACGTAATGCTCTTGATTTCAAAAAATGATGATGAAAACAGCATCAACCACCTATTGTATGACATTGCCGCATTCAATTTTACAAAATTCATGATTAAGAGTTTTGACATCGACAAGCAGACAATAGAAAAGAACAGAGCACTGATAATATCTACTTTCGAATCATACGAAGAGGCATTATGGTACGAAAAAATGATGCTTTCCGAACCGGCATTACAAGGAAAAGTAACCCTTGACAAAGTAGAGAGAGTAATAATTTCCGAGAGCAACCTAAAATTAATTACTGCCGGAAAAACTATTAACGAGTATAAAAAATTCTTACAAAACAAATGATATTATGTATAAAATCTTATGGGTAGACGATGAAATAGATTTGTTGAAACCATATACTTTATATTTAAAGAATAAAGGATATGAAGTAGACACCGCCACGAACGGGCAGGATGCTATAGAACTCTGTGAAAAAGAGATTTACGACATAGTATTTCTGGATGAAAACATGCCGGGGCTCAGTGGACTTGAAACATTGTCAAAGATAAAAGAGGTACGCCCTAATATTCCTATTGTTATGATTACCAAAAGCGAAGAAGAGAATATCATGGATATGGCAATAGGCAATAAGATAGCAGACTATTTAATTAAGCCCGTAAATCCGAGTCAGATATTGATGACCTTAAAGAAACATATTCACAAAAGGGATATTATCAACACTCAAACAACGACATCATATCGGCAAGAATTTATGCAGATAGGTAGTCAACTGAACAACACTGTCACCTATGAAGATTGGTACGACTTATATAAAAAGTTGGTTTATTGGGATTTTAAATTAACAGAGACCGACAATGAACTTCGCGATTTACTACAGTCACAAAAGAGCGAAGCCAATGCTTTTTTTGCCAAATATATCAAGAACAACTATTTAGATTGGATAAACAACCCTGATGAAAGGCCATTATTAAGTACCGACATCTTCAAAAAAAGAATTTTCCCGCTATTAGATAAAAAGGAGAAAATATTTTTTATTGTTATTGACAATTTTCGCTACGACCAATCGAAACTACTGATAGAATTGCTGTCGGAACTATATAGTGTAGAGAAAGAAGAGCTCTATTTCAGCATATTACCAACAGCAACGCAATATGCAAGGAACGCTATTTTTTCGGGACTTATGCCACTACAAATAAAGAATATGTTTCCGGAATTATGGGTTGACGAAGAAGATGAAGAGGGGAAAAACAACAACGAAGAAGAGCTTATAAAAACGCTCTTTAACCGATATAGAAGGAATAATACATTTTCTTACAACAAGATATTCAACTCCGTAGGGTGTGAAAAAGTTATAGACCAATTAAATAATTTATCCGGCAATGACATTAATATATGTGTAATAAACTTTATAGATATGTTGTCGCACGCCCGCACCGACAGCAAGATAGTACAAGAATTAGCGAATACGGAAGCCGCTTATCGCTCGGTAACTAAATCGTGGTTGAAATACTCATCCACATTCGGACTATTTAAAGAGTTGGCACGCAGAGGATATAAAGTAGTGATTACCACTGACCACGGAACGGTATTCGTAGACCGCCCGATAAAAGTGGTGGGAGACAAAAACACAAATGTAAACTTACGATACAAAGTAGGTAAAGCATTAGCATACAATAAGAAAGAGGTATTTGAAATAAACAATCCACAAAAAGCTATGCTACCATCCCCGAACATCAGTTCGACATACATCTTTGCTACGGAAAATAATTTCTTTGCATATCCCAACAATTACAACTATTACGTAAATTATTACAAAGACACATTCCAACACGGAGGAGTATCGATAGAGGAGATGCTCATACCATTTATTACATTAACGCCAAAAAAATAAGAGTATGATAACGATAGAAGAGTTATATAAAATATTTATCAAACATCCGCATATTACCACCGACAGTCGTCAATGCAGCCAAGGAGCCATATTTTTTGCACTAAAAGGGGATAATTTTAACGGCAATAAATTTGCAAAAATCGCATTGGAAAAAGGATGTGCATATGCCGTTATTGACGAGCCACAAGAGGAGCAAGACGATAGATATTTACTAACGACAAATGTATTGGAAACATTACAGAAGTTGGCACAATATCACAGAGATCAATTATCCATTCCAATAATAGGCATCACCGGAACAAACGGCAAGACAACCACTAAAGAACTAATAGCCACAGTATTAAAAAAGAAATATAACGTACAATATACAAAGGGGAACTTCAACAATCATATTGGAGTACCTATCTCGATATTGAGTATTGACAGCACTCATGATATAGCAGTGATAGAGATGGGAGCCAATCATCCCAAAGAGATAGAGTTCCTTACAAAGATATCCAAGCCGACATGCGGACTTATTACAAACGTAGGCAAGGCGCATCTTGAAGGATTCGGATCGCTGGAAGGGGTTATAAACACAAAAAAAGAGCTCTATGATTGGCTGATATCGCATAAAGGAACAATATTTGTCAATCACAACAACGAATATCTCACTCCACTTGTACAAGGATATGATAAAGTGGAATATTATAGTAGCAACCCGGAATCAGAAGACGCCACTACGGGAGAAATCACCAAATGCAATCCTTATTTACATTTTAAATTAAAAGGAATAGACGGTGAGATATCCACACACTTGATAGGGTCGTATAACATAGACAACATACTCTCGGCTGTAGCAATAGGGCGCAAATTCGGTATTAGTGACGAGAAGATTGTGGAAGCAATAGCGGAGTATACACCTACAAACAATCGCTCACAACTTATGGAAACAGAGCGCAATACGGTAATTATTGACGCTTACAACGCCAATGCTACAAGTATGAAAGCGGCGATAGAAAACTTCAATATGATAGAAACCAAAGCACCCAAATGTGCAATACTTGGAGATATGCTTGAATTGGGAGAACAATCATCTATTGAGCATCAACGCATAATCACACTACTCGAACACTCAAAAATCGACAATATTATATTAGTAGGCAAAGAGTTTGGAAACACCACACACCACTATAGGTGGTATGAGACCAGTGAACTATTAGCAGAAAAGCTCAAAACAGAACCAATACAAAAAAATATGATATTGCTAAAAGGGTCACATGGAATAGGATTGCAGAAACTAATAGAACTATTATAAACATATAGCAGATGAAATTTGTAAAAAGAGAATATATAGCATATATCATAATATTAAGCATAATAGTATTAACGGCATGTGACCAAAGGTATAACACCTACAATCCGATACCGGAGATGCCTGTGAACTATACACTTAATATAGTGCGGGATGCCCCGATATTGATGACACAAGGAGGCTTTATAAGCATAACAGAGCCGAATAAATCGGGGCAATATATAGGATATGGCGGGTTGCTGATATTTTATGGATTCGACAATTACTATTACGCCTACGATTTAAGTTGTCCACACGAATGCAAAAAAGAGGTACGCGTTATACCCTCTATGGCCGGGATAGCGGAATGCCCTGAATGTAAAACGAAATACGACATAGGATTTGGCACGGGGATGCCATCGGGAGGAGAGAGCGAATATGGATTACGGCGATATACCGTAACAATAAGCGGAGAAAACTTACGAGTAACAAAATAATAAAAAAGAACATACTTTTTTCTTGAATAACTTTGTTCATATCAAACAAAACCATTATCTTTGCACAGAAAATTTACTAACCATATAAACATTCAAAAAATGAACTGTCCAAGTAACTTAAAGTACACTAAATCAGACGAATGGATTCGCGTAGAAGGTGAGTTTGCATTTGTAGGTATTACAGATTTCGCTCAAAACGAATTGGGAGAAGTTGTTTTCGTAGAAAATGAGAAAGAAGGTGAGACACTTGCAGAAGGCGAAACTTTCGGATCAATCGAAGCAGTAAAAACAGTAGCTCCACTTGAGATGCCTGTATCAGGAGAAATTGTAGAAGTAAATGCAGAGCTCGAAGATGCTCCTGAACTTGTAAACAACGATCCTTACGGAAAAGGCTGGATGATAAAAATTGCTATCAAAGATGCATCTGAGTTAGACAAACTTATGGATGCTGCCGGCTACGAAGCTTATCGCGGATAATAATTACAAATAGTAACATAATGCAGGGCAATAGGATTGTTGTCCTGCTTTTTTTATTTATATGATATATCTTTCAATAGGTACGAATTTAGGGAATAAAAAGGCAAATATAGATTATGCCGTACAGCTGCTGAAAAGTTTGGGTGCTGTAGAAGCTGTTTCCGATTATTGGAGTTCCGACCCATGGGGTTTTGACTCGGAGAACGGATTTATCAATATAGCGATAGCTATGGCGTCGGATAAAGAACCATTAGAATTTCTACGACTCACAAAGGAGATAGAGATAGAGATGGGGCGCACAAAAAAGAGTACTGACGGCTATTCCGACAGGATAATAGATATCGACATCATAGATTTTAATGGCGAAATAATAGATAAAGAAGAACTTATACTCCCCCATCCGCATATAGCTGAAAGGAAATTTGTGCTATTCCCGCTACAAGAGATTGCGCCGGAATGGAAGCACCCGATTACCGGGATAAGAATAAAAGATATAATAGAGAATTGTAAAGACGATGGCAATTGCACAAAAGGGCATTGACCGGGGGAATCTGCTATGAAAATCTAAAGAAAATAATAGCCGGGAGCCCCATACATATCATCGCGCCTTAGGGGGGGTGGAGGAAAAACGGAAGCTTCAAAAAATTTTCACACCATTATAATATATAGTTGAAGCCCAAAGAGATAAACTCTTTAAATTGGAATTTAGGCTTGGTGCCATCACTGAGGATAATAGTAGTATCGTAACGAGGATTTAGCGACACTTTTGCGGATAGATATCTATTAATTCGGAAGTTACCTATTATTTCACTATCTATTTCCACGCCCTTAGTTTCTCCGATATAATTAGCAAAGAAATAGAATTTCACCTCCATACCTATAGCATCATTAAAATTATGCGCCCAGTTGATACGGAGCAAACCACCAAGTTGATTTAACGAACTTTTGCCATCGGTAATACCATTTTGGTAAGCAAGATTTTCGGTACGATCAATACCATGTCGAGCAACGGTATCAGCGATATAGACCAACTTATAAGAAAGTGGAGATAAGAAAATGGATAATTTATTTTTATACTTATAATCCATACCGAGGGATAGATTCATTTTCAGAGGGGAGAAAGGACCGGTAGTACGCACGTAAGAGTTTGGTTTATAAGTATTAAAAAGTTGTGTTTGCAAATCATATTCAGCAGTATAATAAAAGCTTTTAAACGCCTTTACGCCCAATTTTGTATTAATTCGGAGCAAATCGTCATTGACGCGTAACCAGCGTAGAGAGTCGCTTCCGGCGCTATTAACGCCAAGTTTCCATTCTATTTTATTATCCCACTGAATATTCTTCTTATCATTATAGTTATAATATCCCATCACATAGAAATTGGCTGCCAAGTTACTTTCACCACCCTTATACCAATTAGGAGTGATATAAGTTTGCGAAAGGTGTGCTTGAAATTTGGCGCCTCTCATCCATTTTTGAAGTTTGAATTTTTCTATTTTAATATTATCTTCGTTGAAATTCAAGCCCTTCACTTGGAGTTTCATATTATCCTTTTTTGTATTTTTCAAGCTTCCGATATTAATTTCAGAAAAAGCGGGAAGTTGGTTTCTATGATATGAATAAAGTTCCGGGAAATTGGCACGAATATACTGGTGAGAATGGCGGCGGATATCTACTATTACAGAGTCGGAATCATCAAAAGCAACACTTGTAGATACTGGTAGACCGAAAACCCAATCAAGGAAAATAGGATTTCGAAGGGCCATGATTTTGGCATTCTCTGCTATTTCGAGCGAATCTTCATGAGAGAGGAAAGAATCATATTTAATTATCTCGTCATTATTTTCTACATTTTTCTTAGCACTATTCTTTACATTTTTCTTAGCACCATTTTTCACGGAAGTGGTGGTAGGTTTTGCAGAAACTAATTTTTTATTATCCGGTTTAACAGCCTCATTAGCAATGGGTATTTGTGCACTTTTATCCGTTTTGATATTTTGCATATTGGCATCTACAGAAAACTTTGGGGTATTAATAGCAGTACCCGGTTTTTGAACGGCATCATTACCCTTTTCAATTTTGGGCAAGACTGTTTCTTTACGTTCCTTTTGATTGATAGAAGGCAACATAACGGAATCTCTCAATTCGGTAGCATATTTCTCGAGCCAATTATCAATTTCATCATCAGTTACGATGCTATCGTTCGGAGTAGAAATTACGTCATTATCAGCCACAACGGTAGACAATGGGGTAAAGACAAATAGAAGAGAAGCGCAAAGGATAATAAAAGGAAAGTGATAAAAATAATATTTAATCATTGTTCGTCTACATCATATTTTTGAAAAAGGAAATCATTATACGGGAAACGGCGCACATGAATTTCCTTAACTCTGTCATACATAATGGATTTTAGTTCATCGATATTCAATTTTTGTTTAGCGGAAACGAAAACGCAATTATCATTAAGGTTAGCCATCCACATTTTTTTAAGGTCCTCAAGGCTATAATTCTCTTTTTTGACAGGAGATAAATCGTCCTCATCCTTAGGCACATAAGAGAAAGCATCTATTTTATTAAATACGAGGATAGTAGGTTTAGCCTCTTTGCACACATCGAGGAGAGTTTTATTAACTATTTCGTATTGCTCTTCAAAATTCGGGTGAGATATATCTACTATATGCACGAGGAGGTCGGCCTCGCGTACTTCATCGAGAGTACTTTTAAAAGATTCGATAAGATGAGTAGGCAATTTACGGATAAATCCCACGGTATCAGTAAGTAAGAAAGGGAGATTATCGATAATCACCTTACGGACGGTGGTGTCGAGAGTAGCAAAGAGTTTGTTTTCGGCAAAGACATCGCTTTTAGAAAGGAGGTTCATCATCGTAGATTTACCGACATTTGTATATCCTACGAGGGCGACGCGCACCATTTTACCACGATTTTGGCGTTGGGTGGACATTTGTTTATCCACTGCTTCCAATTTTTTCTTTAAGAGAGCAATTTTATCGAGAATAATACGACGGTCGGTTTCTATTTGAGTTTCACCAGGACCACGCATACCGATACCACCACGTTGACGTTCCAAGTGAGTCCACAACCGAGTCAATCGAGGCAGCATATATTGATATTGAGCCAATTCTACTTGAGTTTTGGCATAGGCTGTTTGAGCGCGTTTTGCAAAAATATCCAGGATAAGATTAGTACGATCGAGGATTTTCACTTGTAACTCTTTCTCTATATTACGGAGTTGCAAAGGGGAAAGTTCATCATCAAAAATAACCATACCGACAGGGAAATCGGTATCTTCCTGCAATTTGATATACTCTTTAATTTCGGCGAGCTTACCCTCTCCGACAAAAGTACGAGGATTCGGGTAATCGAGTTTCTGAAAAAAGGTTTTTAGCACATGCGCACCTGCGGTATCGGCAAGGAAAGCGAGTTCATCGATATACTCTTTAGCCTTCATCTCTTTTTGAGAAGGAGTGATAAGCCCCACAAGTACAGCATTTTCGCAATATATTTCGGTTACTTCAACAGCCATATAAAAAACGGTATATAAACTATATAGTTAATAATATTACAATTTGCAAAGGTACAAAAATTTTCCTTTAGAGATACTTACATATAGCAATAATATTATATACAGATATTATTGACGGAATATCATTTTACGGACATTGATAATTTTACGACACATATATATAATTAAAAAGAGAACAAAAAAAACTCTGTAATACGAAGTACTACAGAGTTTATTATATAAATTGGCAGGGAAAGAATTATTTAGTAACTTTCTCTAACCATTTAACCATGAATAACATAATTAACATAGAGAGCAAGCATACGCCCAAGAATACAGCCCAGCAAGCCCAGATTGGCCATGCATTATACATAACAGGGCCGAGCCAGATAAGGAGGTTACCAAGGGCGGTAGCACCGAGCCATAAACCTTGGCAGAGACCAAGTAAATTTTTAGGGGCTACTTTAGAAACGAAAGAAAGTCCGAGAGGAGAGATAAACAATTCCGCTACGGTAAGGAAGAAATATAATACGAACATTACCCACCAATCGGATTTTAAAGCAACGGCAGAAGCTTCATCCATACTACGGAATTCATTACCTGAAGGATAACCTTTAACCCAAGAAAGAATCATCAAGAATAAGTAAGCCAAGCCGGCAATAAACATACCGATAGCGATTTTACGAGGAGTTGAGATTTCTTTACCTCTCTTAGCGAGGGCACCGAAAATCCACATGATAATAGGAGTAAGTACTATCACAAAGAATGGATTAACAGCTTGCCAGATTTCCGGAGCGATAGAATCGGTTTTTACGAAATCGCGTGCGAAGAGGGAGAGAGACTGACCATTTTGGTGGAAAGCAAACCAGAAGAAAACAGCGATACCGAGCACTGCGAAGAGAGCATACATACGTTGTTTGATTTCTTTTGCCATCATAACTTTCTCCTCAGCGGTATAGTTTTCTACAACCTTATCGGATTTCTTAGCAGGATTTGGGAATATTTTCTTATTAGCCAAGAAGATAATAAGAGAAATAACCATTGCGGCAACAGAAGCGAAGAAAGAGTAGTGCACACCTTGGTTAAATACTTCGAGGTAAGCCTCCGGAGTAAAAGTACCACTCAAAGTAACTTCTTGAGAAAGAGTTTGGAAGTCAGCCATACGATCACCGATAGTACCATCGATTACTTTATGACAAAGTTCAGGTAATTTAGCATTGTAAATAAATCCGTTAGTTTTCAACCACCACTCTCTCAAAAGAGGAGCAACGAAAGGAGCGATAAGACCACCTACATTGATGAAAACATAGAAGATTTGGAAGCCGGAGTCACGTTTTGTTTTAGCCATTTTGAGTTCTTCCGGACCCTTCTTAGCCGCCTCTTCTTCGAAATTATCGTACATTTGACCTACGATAGCTTGCAAGTTACCTTTGAAAAGACCATTACCAAAAGCAATGAAAGCCAAAGCTACGCAAGTAAAAGGTAATAACCAGATTTGATTTGTAGCAGTAGCAGTGATAGGAATTGCGAGAAGCACATATCCTAATGCCATAATAATCAAACCGGTTTGTATTGTAGCCTTATAATTTTGAGTACGGTCGGCAATGATACCACCAACGAGGCTCAACACATAGATAGCGCAGTAAAATACTGAATAGATAATTCCTGCAGTAGAATCCGACAATCCGAATTTGGATACGAGGAAAAGAAGGAGTACTGCATTCATAATGTAGTAGCCGAAACGCTCTCCCATATTACTAAGAGCGGCAGCCACCAAACCTTTAGGATGACTTTTAAACATAAAAAAAATTTTTTAATTGTTTAGTATTAATTATTTAGTTAAGAATTTCTATATAAAAACCAATATAAAGCCGACGATGGACAAGCATTAGTTACTTTCCCGTAGCGGCAATATTGTTTATTAACGGGTTCGCATACATACGGAGTAAAATATCTCGCAATTCGCCAAAATCGGCATTATCCGATTTAATTTTGGATAATTGGCCTTCTACATACTTTTCCGCATTTAACAGCTCTTCGCCGGAATCTATTCCATCGAATTGGTCATCACCCGTTATTAATTTATAAGCATACCTATTGATAGGGAAAAACTTATAAGCGGAGTGTATTCTCTTATCACACAGCTCACACACGGCAACAGCTTGTTCTTTTTTAGAAGGGAAAGCAATAGCGATATCATCCAAATCGGAATTAATAGAAGGGGAAAAAGCGTAATGTACACGCCCCTTAAAGCCCATAATTCCGGTTTGCATACTGAAAACATCTTCGCCCGGAGCCTTTGTATATTGAGGATTACGCTTACGCTCATAGAGCTCTTTTGCCTTGAGATAATCGCAAGGGTCAAACTCATAAGATATTGTTAAAGGAGTAATATTCAATTCTTTAACATTATCAATAAAAGATTTATCCCCGGAGAGGGCCAACATTTTAACAAGACTTTCTTGAGTACGATCGTTACTATCTTTGGCTCGCCCTTCACGTTGTGCTATCCATACGGAAGAGTGTTTTTGAGTAACGGCATAGCGAATATAGCTACTCAACTGCATAAAAGCATTTGCCTTTTGAGATGCAGAGATGGAGCGTTTTACGATGATGCTTTTATTAAGGCGAACGAAATCTTCTATCCATTTTGTAGCCAAGAGATTATCCCCCATAGCAATTTCCGGAGTGATAGAAAAATGTTTCAGCATCACAAAAGCCAATATGGCCGGATCCATTACGATATCACGATGATTACTCATCAATATTGCAGGAGAATTGTAATTCTCTATTCCTGAACAAGAAATATCCGAAGTAACATTACGAAGGAAAATTTCTAAAACAGGAGCAATAACAACCCGTTGAAAAGTATCGATATCATTAAAATCTCCAATACGAGAAGCAAGGCTTTTGATATTTACAGCAGGGAAATAATTGTCTACCAAACGGATAAATTCTTGTTGGCTTAACAAGCTCTGCAACACCGATTGAAGTTCGTCGTTACTATAAGGGCGGATATCATCGTAATTAATTAATTGAGCCATAAGTAGAAAACATTTACAAAAAATAAAAAGCACATAGCGAAGTGTATACTAAAAAGAATAAATAGCACCACCACAAAAAGCTATATACGAATTTTTGCAAAGATACAAAAAAAAATTATATCTCAACGCAACGAAAGAAAAAAGCGAAATAATAAGCACATCGACAAACAATCAAGAGAATACAACTCAAAATTATTTGTAAAAAAATGGGAGAAAAAACGACTATATTTAATTATTGAGTTATTACACCATCATTAATCCTTATTATTCTATCGGAAATTTCCGCCAACTCATTGTCGTGAGTAACGATAAGGATAGTTTGTCCGAACTCTTTTCTAAGGTTAACGAAAAGGCTATGTAAATCTTTTTTATTTTGAGAATCGAGGCTACCCGAAGGTTCGTCAGCCAGAATCAGTGCAGGGCTGTTTATCAGGGCACGAGCCACGGCAACTCTCTGTTTTTCACCGCCGGACAATTCGGAAGGTTTATGATTAGCCCTATTTTCAAGGCCCAAATACTCGAGCAATTCCATAGCATGCTTTTTTGCTTTTTTGAAATTATTATCAGCGATAAGGGCAGGCATCATAATATTTTCCACAGCGGAAAATTCGGGTAACAGTTGATGAAATTGGAATACGAAACCGATTTCACTATTTCTGAAAGCGGACAATTTTTTTTCATTAAGCGAGAGGACGTCGACACCATTGACTACGATACTACCCGAAGTAGGTCGGTCTAAAGTGCCGATAATCTGTAAAAGAGTGGTTTTTCCTGCCCCACTGGGACCCATAATACTAACAATTTCTTGTGGATTTACATGCAAATCCACCCCTTTTAACACCTCTAAAGAATCGAATTTCTTTACTACATTTTTTACATCAACCATAAATTACAATGTATTAGTAATACGACGAATGATATAAGCGGCGATATAGCAACCGAATATTGCCGGCATATAACTTACGGTACCAACATTAGACTTTTTATTTTGTTCACCTTCGGTTTCAATAATTCTCTCTTCGGGCACCACTTCCGGGGAATAAACCACAGTAATACCCTTTCGAATACCGAGACGATGAAGGCGTTTACGCACCATACGGGCGAGTTTACAATAATCGGATTTAGATATATCATCAATTTTCACCAAAGCAGGATTTAGTTTTCCACCACTACCCATACTACTCACGATAGGGATACCACGTTTCACAGCCTCGGCAAGCAAGAAAACCTTTGGAGCGAGGGTATCTATAGCATCTACAATAAAAGAAAAATTATTTTGTGCGAGAAGATTTACGGTAAATTCATCACGAATAAACTCCTTGATTTTATGGATATTAAGATTCGGATTAATATCCAATAATCTTTCGGCAAGCACATCCACCTTCGGTTTTCCGACAGTAGAATGTAGAGCCACCAATTGTCGATTACAATTAGAAAGGGACACAGTATCAGCATCGACGATAGTGATATTTCCGACACCGGCTCGCACCAGCATTTCGGCGGCAAAAGCACCGACACCACCAACTCCGACAACGAGAACATTGGCAGCTTTAAGAGCATTGAGATTATCGCCGCCAAACATCAATTCCGTACGTTCACACCAATTATCCATCACATCATCAATAAATTATCAAGCCGCAAACTGCAGCTAACAAAATCATATAAATAGGATTCAGTTTGCACCATTTTGTAAGAACAAAAGCGGCAACAAAGAAGAACCAAGCGGTAAAATCCGTATAATTTTCGCCGAAAGTCTCCTTATTGATAAGGAGTAAAGCCGCAGCAGCGATGAGACCGATTACTACAGGACGTAGAACGGACATCACACTCGTCACCCAAGGGTTATCTTTAAATTTAGACATTAATTTATAAAGGATCATCATAATGATAAACGAAGGGAGTACAAGGGCAAAAGTAGCAATAGCGGAACCCAAAACATTACCTGTAGCGAGATAGCCCGCATAAGTGGCGCAGTTGATGCCAATAGGGCCCGGGGTAATTTGGCTGACAGCCACCATATTTGTAAATTCGGAAGCAGTAATCCATGCATGATTTTCGACAATTTCGAACTGTATTAACGACAGCATAGCGGCACCGCCACCAAAGCCGAAAAGTCCGATTTTAAAAAACGTATAAAACAGCTGCAAATAGACCATCATTTATCCTCCTTAACATTATTTTTATTCTTATAAATATCGGCACAATGGAGAGCCACCCCTGTAGCGATAGCGATGATAATAATCCAAATAGGAGAGAAATTGAGAAGCCAAATCAAAAGTGCAACCACAATAGGAATCCAAACGGTTTTCCAAGAAATTTTAGCGGATTTAGCGAGAGAAAAGACGGGCACTGCGATAAGGGCGATAACCGCGGGACGCACAGCACGGAAAGCCTTCATAACATACACATTATCTTGAAATTGATTTAAGAAAGCCGCCAATACAAGAATAATTACAAACGAAGGGAGGCCTGCGCCCAAAGCACTGACGACAGCGCCTGATTTACCTGCCACTCTATTACCCACGAGGATAGAGATATTCATAGCCAGAATACCGGGGGCGGTTTGAGCTAAAACCACCATATCCAAAAAATCCTCTTCTGAAATCCAATTATTTTTTTTAACAACCTCATTTTCAATAATTGGAATCATAGCATACCCTCCACCGATAGTGAAGGCACCAATCTTCATAAAAGAATAAAAAAGTTTTGCCAGCATAATAAAAACAAAGAAAGTGCAAAGGTAATAAAAAAGTAAATAGAAAGCATCAAATAAGCATCAAAAAAACGCCAAAAAAGGCATCAAAAAATTTGGTCAATTCAAAAGAAAACATTAAATTTGTAGACTAAAGAAGAAATGTATATTTTTAACCTAAAGTATTAAAATCAACATAGTTACATGTCTGAAGAAGAAAAAAATAATACTTCCAAGGGGTATAGTGCGAGCAGCATTCAGGTTTTGGAAGGCTTGGAAGCTGTGCGTAAGCGACCATCCATGTACATTGGAGACACCAGTAGTAAAGGTTTGCACCACTTGGTATATGAAGTAGTAGACAACTCTATAGATGAAGCCTTAGCCGGCTATTGCAACAATATAGAAGTAAGCATTAATGCAGACGGATCGATAACCGTATCGGATAACGGCCGTGGCATACCGGTAGATATGCACGAAAAAGAGGGTAAATCAGCCCTTGAAGTGGTATTGACAGTGCTACATGCCGGAGGAAAATTCGACAAGGGGTCGTACAAAGTATCCGGAGGATTACACGGAGTAGGTGTAAGTTGTGTAAACGCTTTATCCGTACGCCTATACGTACAAGTATATCGCAATGGCAAGATATACGAGCAAGAATACAGCAGAGGAATACCGAAATACAGCGTACGTGAAGCGGGTGTTACCGACCGTACCGGTACTACGGTAACCTTTTTGCCGGATTCTGAAATTTTTCCTGACACGGAATACAAATACGACATATTGGCGTCAAGGCTTAGAGAATTAGCATTTTTAAATTCAGGAATAGCCCTTACGCTCACCGATTACAGGGTAGAAAACGAAGGGGATGCTCCAAAAACAGAGCGTTTCTATTCCGAGAACGGCTTACCTGAATTTGTAAAATACATCGATCAAAGCAGAAGCAGCATCATACCCGACGTCATATACATTAACACAGACAAATACGGTACTCCGATAGAGGTGGCTATGACGTATAACGACTCTTACACAGAGAATATTCACTCATACGTAAACAACATCAACACGATAGAAGGTGGCTCACATATCTCCGGCTTCCGCAGAGCATTAACAAGGACATTAAAGAAATATGCCGACGACAGCAAGATGCTGGAAAAGGCAAAAGTAGAGATTTCGGGCGATGACTTCAGAGAGGGCTTGACAGCAGTAATTTCCGTTAAAGTAGCGGAGCCTCAATTTGAAGGACAGACAAAGACGAAATTGGGCAACACGGAAGTAATGGGTATGGTGGACCAAGCCGTAGGAGAGGCCCTTCAAATATACCTTGAAGAGCACCCGAATGAAGCTAAAATACTTGTAAACAAAGTAATACTTGCAGCACAGGCAAGGCATGCCGCAATCAATGCCAGAAAGATGGTACGTCGTAAATCTCCGCTTTCAGGAGGGGGATTACCGGGTAAATTGGCAGACTGCTCCAGTAAGGATGTAACAATGTGTGAGTTATTCCTTGTGGAGGGAGACTCTGCAGGTGGCTCTGCGAAAAGCGCACGCGACCGCACCTACCAAGCTATCTTGCCACTTCGCGGTAAGATTTTGAATGTAGAAAAGGCAATGCAACACAGAGTATTCGAAAGCGAAGAGGTACGAAATATTTACACGGCATTAGGAGTGACAATAGGCACTGAAGAAGACTCAAAAGCATTGAATCTGAGCAAACTAAGATACCACAAGGTGATTATCATGACCGATGCCGATGTGGATGGAGCTCATATTGCAACGCTTATATTGACATTCTTTTTCCGTTATATGAAAGAGCTTATAGAAAACGGATATGTATTTATAGCCACTCCACCACTCTATTTATGCCAAAAAGGAAATGTTAAAGAGTATTGCTGGCGTGAAGACGACAGATTACGCTTTATCGAAAAATACGGCAGAGAGAGTGAAGATGGCAAAAACGGCATAAAACAGCAACGCTATAAAGGTCTTGGAGAGATGAATGCCGAGCAATTGTGGGACACTACAATGAATCCGGAAAACAGATACTTACGCCAAGTAACAATAGAAAACGCTGCAGAAGCAGATCAAATATTCTCTATGCTTATGGGCGATGACGTAGGTCCGAGACGTGAATTTATAGAAGCTAATGCCACAAAAGCAAATATTGACGCATAATTATAAACATTTAAATAGATAGAAATTATGAAATTTACAGTATCCAGTTCAGATATCTTTAATGTTACTACTGTAGCAGGAAAAATTATCAGCAGTAAAAACAACGAAGCAATTCTTTCAAATTTCTTATTAGAAGTAAAAGACGACCAACTTACAATAACATCTACAGATAATGAAACTACTCTGCGCTCAAAAATAGCTCTTGCAGATGCAGAAGGAGAAGTTTCTGTAGCCATTCCAACGACAATAACCGACTCGCTCAAAGAGTTCACCGACCAACCTTTGAATTTCGACATCAACACAGAGAATATGTCGATATCCATCAAAACGGAAACCGGAGAATATAAATGTATTGGTCAAAACGGAAGCATCTATCCGCAAACTCCAGCAATGAAGGAAGATAGCTTTAGATGCACAGTAAAAGCAAGCGTATTGCTAAACGGAATAAACAAAACCGGATTCGCCACTTCCAACGAAGACTCACGCCCTGCATTAACAGGTATCCTCTGCACTTTTGACGAAAAAGGACTTACCTTTGCAGCAACAGATGCTCATATCCTTGCTCGTGTAATAAAAAGTGAAAATCAATATAGCGAGAATTGCCAATTTATTTTACCAAAGAAATCGGCTTCCATTTTAAAATCTATTCTTACTAACGATGAAGAGGATGTAGAGATAATGGCAGATGACACAAATATCACTTTTATTCTTGCCAACCACACCATTATCTGTCGTAAAATAGAAGGCAAATTCCCTAATTACGAAAGAATTATCCCTCAAGATAATCCTTATGAACTAATTGTAGACCGCACATCTCTTTTAAACTCAATCAAACGAGTTTACTCTTTTACCGGTAGAGATACTACAGGATTGGTAAAACTTCAAATTACGACAAACAAAATACACCTCTTCTCACAAGATTTATTCTACAACACCTCCGGAAATGATAGCATCAACTGCCAATACGGAGGCGAAGATATTAAAATCGGTTTTGGTGCTCCTACCCTCATCAAAATATTGAATAGTATGAGTACCAAAGAGATAAAGATACAATTAAAGAACCCTCAAAGTTCAGGCATTATTCTTCCTTTGGAAAACGAACCGAACGAAGACCTTCTTATCCTTATAATGCCAATGCTTATTAATGAATAATTCAATAACATATTAATAGAGAGGCGAGAGAATACTCTCGCCTTTTTTATATGATAAAAGAGATAACATTACAATTAGTACCACAATATAGCGATTCCGAAGCAAGAAGTATTGCTATATTATTGATGTGTAATATCACTGGATTGAGTTACACCGAGTTACTTGTACACACACCATCACTTAACGAAGAACAAAAAGAGGAATTAAGAAAAAAGATAGAAAGAGTTAAGAAAAACGAACCGTTACAATATGTATTAGGAGAAACAACATTTTACGGAAGGAGATTTAAATGTGACCAACGAGCTCTTATACCCCGACCGGAAACGGAGGAGTTAACAGATTGGATAATAAACGACGCTTCAAACAACACGAATGTTAGCATTCTGGATATAGGGTGTGGAAGCGGATGCATAGCAATAACTTTAGCTAAGGAACTAAAAAACAGCACCGTAACCGCATTGGATATATCTAAAGAGGCTATATCGTTAACCGAAGAGAATTGCAAGATGAACAATTGTCAAGTAGAGTGTATCAACGAGGATATATTCAATTTCTCCGACACACAATACGACATTATAGTGAGCAACCCGCCATATATTTGTGATAAAGAAGCGGCAAATATGGAGAGTAACGTTATCGACCACGAACCTCATCTTGCTCTATTCGTTCCTGACAGTTCACCATTGAAATTCTACGAAAAGATTACCGAATACGCAGCAAGAAACTTGAGGAGCAGAGGCAAATTATATTTTGAAATAAACCGGAAATACGGCAAAGAGATGCAGCTATTATTAGAGAAATTCGGGTTTATAAATATAGAATTAAGAAAAGATATAAGTAATAACGACAGAATGATTAAAGGCGAGAAAAGATGAATAAAGACTACGACTATTATGTAAATAAAGCCGCTACATACTGTGCAAAGGGCGAAAGATGCATTTATGATGTTAGAGAAAATCTGAAAAAGAGCGGTGCTAACAACAACGATATTGAATCTATTATTGAATATCTACAGGAAGAGAACTACCTGAACGAGCAGAGATATGCCATTGCATATACAAAAGACAAATACCGATTCGACAAATGGGGAAGGATAAAAATCAGTTACCAACTCAGCGGAAAGCGAATAGCATCATCAGTGATACAGAGAGCCTTAGAAGAGATTAACGAAGAAGAATACTTTTCAAATTTAAAAAACATAATTTTATCCAAAATAAAAGATATGAAAACTACCGCCCCGGAACTTGATATCAACGAAGAGGCAAAAATATACAGATTCTGCTCGTCGAGAGGATTTGAGAGCAATTTGATAAGCAGAGCACTAAAAAAGATAAAAAAAGGGGAAACCGATTAACAGCCCCCATATCGAATTCCGACCTGCATTTTTGTTAAACAAAAGGGAAACCGAAACTTAAGATCAATAGCCCATATCGAGTTCCGACCTTTTTTGACGTCCGAAACTTCTGTAATCATCAAATTCTATTTCCACTTCAGGCTCGACAAAAGAATTTGAGTCGGGCAACATAAATTGTAAATATTTTATAGTAATTCCGCGAGAGAGCCATTGTCGCTCATAATACGTTTTGATATTCAGCACATCATCGCGATTATCATCGGCATAAATATCATCACATTTTTTGTTTACAATAAACTTGTTGACCTCTGCCACAAAAGATGTATAAGTAAAGAGGAAGTTACTATCCGTTTTAAGATGAATGACACCATCAGGGGCAAGGATACGCTTGTAAATAGATAAGAAGTAAGTAGAAGTGAGGCGTTTATTAACCTTTTTCATTTGAGGGTCAGCAAAAGTAATCCATATTTCACTCACTTCATTTTTATCAAAAAAATGGTCGATAACATTTATCCCGGTACGGATAAAAACACAGTTATTAAGCCCCTCTTGATTAGCGATTGTGGCGCCGGTCCACATTCTGGCACCTTTAATATCTACACCAATAAAATTTTTTTCGGGGAATCTGCGAGCCAATTCCACGGCATATTCACCCTTACCGCATCCCAATTCAAGAACTATAGGATTATTATTTCCAAAAAATTTCTCACCCCAGCATCCTTTCAACGAAAAGCGGGTTCCATTTTGCATTATATCGTTATAAGAGAGTTGGAATACGTTCGGCAACTGCTCCATATCGGCAAACTTCTTCAGTTTATTTTTTCCCATAACAATTATTCTGTTATTCCGTAATAGAAACCACTTTCAGACCAATATTAGCGATACCATAAAGGATATCATGCCTCATTGCTTGAGAGATAGAGTACTTATAAGAGCCAGGCATTGAATACTTTACACTATCTTGATAAAGAAAAGTAGTGGTATATAAAGAGCCGATACTACTCTTCCCTATCCATTTACCATAATCATCACATAGGAAAAACTGCACAGTATCGGTAACAACGATAGAATCGGGAGTGAGGCAATCGACAAAAAGCCAAAGGTTACTATATTGATAATTACCCTCGTTTCGCACCAAAATTCCAAGGCGATAGTAGGTAGCAGTATCCTGTATATCGACAGAAAAATCAACGCAATTATTCTTATTCCACTCGTAATTAGAGAGAGGATAAGAGTCGTTAAAAACTACATTTTTTTCGGTACAAGAGGAGCAAAACATAATAATAAATAGTATGAATGCTACCTTGAACAAAATATTATTCACCCTTCTCATTATTATTTTGTCGATTATTTTTACCATGATATTTATGGCGTTTATGGTAATGATTATTTTTATCGTTTTTATTTCTGCCTTTATCGCCGGCTTTATTGTCAGATATTTCTGAAGTATTATCTTTATTAACAGCAGATTTTTCTTCTACAGGAGTAACGTCCGTAACAGAATTAGGATTAGAAGGTTGGGCATTTTTATTTCGGCTATTCGGATTGTTTTGGCTATTCTGATTATTTTGGTTGTTCTGATTGTTCTGATTATTTTGATTATTTTGACTATTCTGATTATTTTGACTAACGGCTACAGAGTTCGCGGTCATCTCCGCCTGAATATTGGCAATATTTTGGGTATTTTTATTTTGAGAGTTATTGACTTTATCACGATTATTTTGTTTTTGGGAAGCCTCATTATCAGTTTTCAATCTATTTTCTTTACGTTTTTCCTTACGTTTTTGATTTTTAGATTTATCGAAGCGAGTGAGACTATCTTGGCCTACCACATTTTGGTAATCATTATTAACCACCTCTTCTTGAGAAGATTTGATTAGTGAATCCACCTTTTCTCCAGATTTATTGATAGCGATAATTTCTTTAGCGCGTTCCACGGAAATAGTTTGCAAGTTTGCCGGAATATTTTGGTCACTACTATAGGTTATCAAACGTTTAAACACGTCGGCTTTAAAGAAATAGTAAGTAGCATCTTTAGTTTCGAGGGTAACCTCTTTTGCAGGGAAATCGGCTTGAGCTTCGATATACATAGGGGCTTCGAAATTGACGCAACATTTGATTTTGGCGCATTGGCCGGCGAGTTTCAAAGGGTTCGTGCTAAGGTCTTGATAACGAGCGGCCATAGTAGAAACACTCACGAAATTACTCATCCAAGTAGTACAGCAAAGTTCTCTACCACAAGGGCCAATACCACCAATTCTACCGGCTTCTTGGCGGGCACCAATTTGTTTCATTTCGATACGCACTCTGAACTCCTCGGCAAAGACTTTAATCAATTGGCGGAAATCGACCCTATCGTCGGCGATATAATAGAAGATAGCCTTACTACCATCACCTTGAAATTCTACGTCACCGATTTTCATATTGAGTTTCATATCGTTAGCAATTTGGCGAGCGCGAATCATAGTGTCGTGTTCACGGGCTTTAGCTTCGTTGTATTTCTCCATATCAACAGGTTTTACTTTACGGTAAACTCTGCGTACTTCATAACGCTCCATATTGATATGATTTTTCTTTATTTGGCTGAGCACAAGTCGCCCCATAAGGGTAACGACTCCGATGTCGTGTCCGGGATTTGCTTCTACAGCCACCATATCGCCTTTTTCGATAGAGATATGGTTGCTATTTAAGAAATATCCTTTACGAGTATTTTTGAATTGAACCTCAACAAGGTCGGTATCTTTCTGTGTTTCAGGCAAATCTGCGAGCCAGTCCACCACCGGCAATTGTTGATTAGTATTTCCTTTAAATCCGGCTACTCCGGGGTTTGAAGCTCCATTATTAAGAGTTATTTTATCCATAATACATTTAATTATTGTACAATCCTGCTTTTATGAAGGAGTTTATAAAACAAGAAAAAGAGGTGAAACAAGATTATACGCACGTTTACATTTTGTTGAACCTGAGCCTCAGCGAGTTCAAAAGCCTCCATCATCTCCACGACATTACGTTCGTGGATAAATTTAGAGAATTTGGAAGCAAAATCAGCTTCATCTTCGCTCATATAAGAGAGGTCGGGCTCGTTTAACAATAAAATAAAATTTTCGCGTAGTAAGCGTTGAGAATTTCTAAAGAAAAGGAGGTGAGTTTCGCGGCTTTCTTTTTGTATTTCGTCGAGGAAATCTCTGATTTTTTCTACATCGAGCGACCAAGCGAGGCGCATGAACGATTGGAAATACTCAAAAATTACCTTATTTTGGTTGTTTTCTATAGAATCATTAAAGAAAGTAACGCTACCGCCGGCGTTTTTAACGAGGAAATCCACCTCATTTTCGGGGAATTTATTCAAACTCAAAGCCCAATTTCTAAGAGATTCGTTATCGATAGGGGGCACTTCGATAGGTTGACAACGACTCACTATAGTGCCAAGTACGCTTTCAACATCATTGGAAACAAAAAGGAAGAGAGTATTAGGGGCAGGCTCTTCTACAAGTTTAAGCAAACTATTTGCACACGATGTTTGCATTTTTTCGGGCAACCACATTATCAATATTTTATAACCGCCGCAATAAGGTTTAAACTGAAATTTACGTATAATATCTTCAGCTTCAGAGGTATATATTGTGCCCATTTTTGATTGAGAGCATATTGACATCCACTCGTTAATAGAGATATATGGGTTAGAGAGAATAGTATTTTTAAACGAATCGATGACATCGGAACAGAGTTCAATACCCGCCTCTTTACTTTTTGATATCGGGAAAGCGAAATGGATATCCGGATGAGTAAAGTTTTTAAACAACATACAAGAAGGGCATTTACCGCAGGCGTCACCATCATGCCTATCCGTACAACACAGATATTGAGCTGTAGCGAGGGCGAGAGGGAGTTTTCCTACACCTTCCGGACCGTGAAACAGCAAAGCATGAGGTACTTTACCACTATCTATCATCGAGCGAATACGCTGTTGCAGAGGATTTTGACCTATAATATCTCTAAAAAACATAGTGCATTTTTAATCAAGCAAAATTACAATTTTTTTTGCTAACTACAAAACCGACAATATGGATTAATAAAAAAAATTTATAGGATATAAAAAAGTAGAGGAAAAAGATGAAACTTGGAGAATTAAATAGGATATTATAAAAAAAAGAGTTCTGTAACGACTACAGAACTCAAGAAGTGCGCAGAATGAGACTCGAACTCACACGGCCTTGCGACCACTACCCCCTCAAAGTAGCGTGTATACCAATTTCACCACCTGCGCGAGAGAATTTTTTGTGCCCAAAACAGGGCTCGAACCTGCACAACCTTGCGGTTACTAGTCCCTGAAACTAGCGCGTCTACCAATTCCGCCATTTGGGCCAACGCTTGACACATTAGTTAAGCACAAATAAAATTTTTGAGCGAAAAACGGGACTCGAACCCGCGACCCCAACCTTGGCAAGGTTGTGCTCTACCAACTGAGCTATTTTCGCAAGAAGCAAACTATCGGAAGCTACAAAAGAAACTTATGTATCTCCGTAATCAGAGCCTCTGCCCTAACCCTCATTTGCGGATGCAAAGGTACAACAAAATTTTTAATCACCAAATTATTTTCATGATTTTTTTAAAAATTTTTTTCAAAGCAAAATATATGACGATTTAATGCCTTAATATCAACAATAATATGTATATTTGCATCGAACAAAAATTAGCGGTGCATTATACCCTAATTACAATATAATCGTATAATTACATTATTATATTATACGAACAATGTTATCTTTCACTTAATAATATAGATAAAAATGGAAATAAACGAAACAGAAAATGGCGAAAAGCGTTCGCTGAATTTCATTGAACAGATAGTAGAGAACGACCTTAAAGAGGGGCTAAACGGGGGCAGAATCCAAACCAGATTTCCACCTGAGCCAAATGGCTATCTACATATCGGTCACGCCAAAGCCATTTGCATGGATTTCGGTATTGCAGAGCGTTACAACGGAATTTGTAATTTACGTTTTGACGATACCAACCCTGCAAAAGAAGATGTAGAATATGTAGATTCCATTAAAGAAGACATTCAATGGCTTGGTTTTAAATGGGCAAACATCTATTATGCTTCCGACTATTTCCAACAATTATACGATTTGGCGATACAATTCATAAAAGAGGGCAAAGCATATGTAGATGAGCAAAGTTCGGAAGAGATAGCAAAGCAAAAAGGCACTCCTACCACCCCCGGAGTAGAGAGTCCGTACAGAAATCGCCCAATAGAGGAGAATTTAGACCTATTTATTCGCATGAACAAAGGGGAATTTCCGGATGGCAGTATGGTGCTTCGAGCAAAAATTGATATGGCTAACAGCAATATGCACTTCCGTGACCCTATTATGTATCGTATAATAACATCACATCCTCACCACAAAACGGGTACTACATGGAAAGTTTACCCGATGTATGATTTCGCCCATGGACAGAGTGATTATTTCGAAGGAGTAACACACTCGTTATGCACATTGGAATTTGTGGTACACCGTCCTTTATACGATTATTATCTCGATCAATTTGCAGGGGCAGACTACCGTCCGAAACAGAGAGAGTTCAACCGACTGAACTTGACTTATACCGTGATGAGTAAACGTAAACTTTTACAATTAGTAAAAGAGGGTTTGGTATCCGGATGGGACGACCCTCGTATGCCTACTATATGCGGACTTCGTCGTAGAGGATATACACCTGAGAGTATAAAAGCATTTATCGACAAAATCGGATACACAAAATACGAAGCATTAAACGACATTTCTCTACTTGAATCGGCAGCGAGAGAAGATTTAAAACCAAGAGCAACAAGAGTATGCACTATTCTCGACCCGATAAAATTGATAATTGACAACTATCCGGAAGGCAAAAAAGAGATATTGACAACCGACAATAATCCGGACAATCCGGAAGCGGGAGTAAGAGAGATACCTTTTGGCAGGGAGATATATATTGAGCGTGGCGACTTTAGAGAAGAGGCTGACAAAAACTTTTATCGACTAAGCCCCGGTGGCAGAGAAGTACGCCTAAAAAGCGCATATATCATTCAAGCAACAGGATGTGAAAAAGATGCTAACGGCAACATAACCACAGTACATGCCACTTACGACCCGAACACAAAATCCGGCACGGAAGGTGGAAATAAAAAGGTAAAAAGTACAATAAATTGGATTGACGTGGATAATAGTAAAGAGGCAGAATTACGACTATACGACAGACTATTCATTTGCGAAAATCCATCTGCAGAAGAGGGTGATTTTAGAGATTTACTCAATCCAAACTCTTTAACAGTTGTGCCACAAGCTCGTGTAGAAACCTTTGTTGCCAATGCAAAACCGGGAGATAAATTTCAATTCCTTAAAACAGGATATTTCAACACTGATAAAGACAGTACTCCCGAGCATCCGATTTTCAACCTTACAGTATCCTTAAAAGAATCGAAAAAATAAAAATATACAAATCTTAAATCTAATAATTATGCGTTATTCAAAAAATGTAAGTGCATTCAGACCATCACCAATCCGCTCAATGATGAAAGCGGTAGTAAATCCAAACGTCATCTCTTTTGCCGGAGGTATGCCGGGAGAAGAATTATTCCCTGTTGACGACATACGCGAGATGGTAGCAAACATGCCGAGAAAAGCCATGGATACTGCTTTGCAGTACGGACCTACAGACGGACTTCCCGTATTGGTAGACCTTCTTACGGAAGAGATGAGCAAAAAAGGTTTTGACATGACAAAAAACCGCATCATCGTCACAACAGGATCTACCCAAGTAATGAACATTGTATCAAAACTATTAATTGACGAGAACGACGTAGTATTGACAGAAGACCCTGTATTCTGTGGATCTGCCGGAGCATTCTGCTCTTATCACGCTCAACTTGTAGGCGTAAAGATGGACTCTGAAGGAATAATCATCTCCGAACTTGAAAAAGCATTAGAGAAAAATCCGAAATTCATCTACACAACCCCAACATTCCACAACCCTGCAGGATTGACATACAGCCGCCAACGCCGCATGGAATTCTTGGAAGTAATGTCAAAACATCCGGATGTAATGATTCTTGAAGACGACGCATACGGACGCTTATACTATGATAACGACACACAAGAAGATATCGTGCCGATGAAAACATATGCAAAAAATGAACAACAAATCATCTATTGCAGTTCATTCTCAAAAATATTCGGACCGGGACTTCGTATCGGATGGATGGTATTACCAAAAGAGATGTTTGAAGTAGCCGAGATTGCAAAACAATCAATGGACGCTTGTACACCACAATTCTCACAGATGTTAGCATACGAATTCTGGAAATCAGGCCGACTCGACAGATATGTAGAGATGCTCCGCAACACATATAAAGCACGTCGCGACAAAATGGTAGAGTGCATCAAGAAATACTGCCCTGAAGAGATAACTTTCGTAACTCCAAAAGGCGGCTTCTTCCTTTGGGCAAGAATACCTGAGTGCATAGACATCGACAAACTCTTTGACGAATGTTCAGAACGCGGAGTGGTATTTGTTAAAGGTATTGCTTTCAGTGCCGACTACAAAAACAACCACCATATACGACTCTCCTTCTCAAATACAAACCCTGAAACAATAGAAAAAGGCATAAAATTATTGGGAGAAGAGATGTATAAACTAATGAAATAAAACACTTTAGCAAACATTATTATAAAGGTGAGATTCATGCAAAATGAATTTCACCTTTATTATATCAAAAAAAAGGTAACCAAAAGCACTCCTATATGAAAAAAAAATAGTAAATTTGCAACTCGTAAATTGAAAATAAATAACTAACAATACACATATATTATTATGTCAAAAAAGAAACAAAACATCGAAGAAACCGACGGATTGGAGAATGTAGAAAAAGCAGTTTCTACAAGCGAACAATTCCTTGAGAAGTACAAGAAACAAATTATTATTTGTATGTCAGTTGTATTAGTTGTAGCAATAGGAATAGTGCTTTTCAGAACACAATACATTATCCCTAGAAATACTGATGCAGCAACAAAATTATCAAATTGCATTTATTATATAGAACAAGACTCCTTTAATCTTGCTCTTAACGGCGACGGATTGAACGAAGGTTTGCTGGATATTATTGATGAATATGGCATGACAAAAACAGCTGATCTTGCCAATATCTACGCAGGAATATGCTATTACAATTTGAAGGATTACCAAACAGCATGTACATATTTCGAGAAATTCGACAAAGAATCGGTGAATATCACGCCTGCCAATTACACAATTATCGGAGACTGCTACGTACAATTAGATGATTTAAACAACGCTATCAAATATTTTGAAAAAGCAGCCAAACAAGAAAATGACCTTACAGCACCACGTGCTTTAAACAAAGCCGGTATATGCTACGAAAAATTGGGTAATTATGCAAAAGCGGAAGAGTGCTATCAAACAATTAAAGACAAATATTTCAACTCTTCATACGCATCTGAAATAGACAAAAAGATAGAACATTGTCGTTCTAAAAAATAAGTAATACATTGTTAACAGAAATAATAGCCGTTACCATGTAAAAGTAACGGCTATTTTTATAAAACGTCAAGAATTATGGCAACAAAATATCACAATTTATCGGAATACAACCCGGAAGATTTACCAAAAAAAGAGGAATTAATAGATACAAGAATAGCTATAATAGCATCAGATTGGAATAGTGACATAACCTATGCACTACGAGATGGAGCATATGATGCATTAATAGAGAATGGAATTCAAGAAAAAAACGTAGAAATTTTTCATGTACCGGGAGCATTTGAGCTCACATACGCGGCATCAAAGCTTGCAAAAACACAAAAATTTGACGCAATAATAGCAATCGGATGCGTTATTCAAGGCGACACACCTCACTTTACATACGTTTGTGAAGGAGTAACACAAGGGATAACAGAGCTTAATTTAAAAGGAGATATACCCGTAATTTTCAGCGTATTAACTACCAATACCAAGCAGCAAGCAATAGACCGAGCAGGAGGTTGTTTAGGTAACAAAGGCATAGAAGGTGCGATTACTGCAATAAAAATGATAAAAAGATTTGGTGGAATAAAATAATTGTTGTAACTTTGCAGTCGCAAAAGGGAAACAAAGGGCAGTTACCAGAGTGGCCAAATGGGGCTGACTGTAACTCAGCTGTCTTTCGACTTCGGTGGTTCGAATCCATCACTGCCCACTTGTTTTATTTTTGCAAAATTAATGCGGAAGTAGCTCAGTTGATAGAGCATTAGCCTTCCAAGCTGAGGGTCGCGGGTTTGAGCCCCGTCTTCCGCTCCAACAATCAAACGGCTGATATTCAATGTGATAAACAAAGAATTTCAGCCGTTTTTTTATTGTTACAATAATAATTAATACCTGTATTCCAATACCGTCTTACGACAAAGATTTGGGGATTTTCCTACGTTTTCGGGAAAAAGATTTGGGGATTTTCCTACGTTTTCGGGAAAAAGATTTGGGGATTTCCGATTTTCTTTGTATTTTTGCACCAGAATTTCAATATGTCACAGTAATATAATATGGTGTTTAAGAGAAAGATATACGACAATATGCTCAAATGGAAAAATGAGCAAAATGGCAGAACAGCTCTTTTAATTAAGGGTGCAAGACGTGTGGGTAAATCCACTATTGCCGAGGAATTTGCCAAAAGAGAATACAAGTCATACATATTGATTGACTTCGCAAATATTTCAAAAGAAGTGAATAGTTGGTTTAATGACTTGTCGGACCTCGACTATTTCTTCATGCGCCTTCAACAACTTAATCATGTCGTATTGTATCACAGGGAATCTGTCATTATCTTCGACGAGATACAGCTGCAACCTCTCGCTCGGCAAGCAATAAAGTATTTGGTTAGAGATGGAAGGTACGACTATATCGAAACAGGTTCTCTCTTGACTCTGAAAAAAAATGTGAAGGATATAGTTATACCAAGCGAGGAAACCAGGTTGACACTATATCCTATGGATTATGAAGAGTTTAAGTGGGCACAAGGAGACAATATTACAATGCAACTCATCAAGGACAATATGACGAAGTTGCGCCCGTTTGGAGATGCTGTCCACAGAAAACTGATGAGGGACTTTAGACTATATATGCTTGTTGGCGGTATGCCACAAGCTGTTAATGCATATCTTACGGACAAGAATTTGTCCAAGGTAGATGCCGTAAAACGGAGTATCCTTGAATTGTATGAGGATGACTTCAGGAAAATCGACCCCACAGGACGCGCATCCAAGCTATACTCTGCTATCCCGGCCCAACTGACCGGTAATGCATCAAGATACAACATCTCGGGCACCATTGGCGATACGCGACAAGATATAATAGAATCTGTAATAGCGGACATGGAGGACTCCATGACAATAAACATTGCCTATCACGCCAATGACCCAAGTGTCGGGATGAATCTTCATCGCAATGTATCACGCTATAAGATGTTTATGTCGGACACAGGACTCTTTGTCACCCAGGCATTTAAGGACAAGGACTTTACTGAGAATGTCATATACCAAAAACTCCTAAGTGACAAGCTGTCTGCCGATATGGGATACGTGTATGAAAATGTAGTGGCTCAAATGCTGAAGGCATCAGGCAATGAACTGTTCTATTACACATTTCCCAGCACAACGAGCAATCATATATATGAAATAGATTTCCTGCTTTCGCAACATTCAAAAATATGTCCACTTGAGGTTAAATCGTCAAGCTACAAAAGGCACGTTTCCCTCGACCTCTTCTCTGAGAAATTTTCAGATCGAATAGGCAGGAAATACCTTATATACACCAAAGACCTGGGTAAAGACAAGGATGTGATATTCCTGCCAGTATATCTTGTGCCATTCTTATAGATGTAAGACCGTGTTTTGGCACCATTATAAACCTTCAAGAAGATAGGCAATGAAAAAACTTGATTACGACTACTGCCATACTGCCCCTGGAATTTATAGATATGTCCTTTTGGCAGTGTACCGTCTATTCAATAGGGCTGGGAAGGGCACCAGCCTCTTCGATTCGGAAGTCAGCATGAGGAGTTGGCCCTCATCACATCCTTTTTCAATAGAAAGTTCTGACGAATTGACACCGAGAAAGGCATTATCATTGTCAGTAGAAGTAGTACTATTCGAATCATTAAGAGGAACTGAATACTCGATTTGTGTTTTCGGATAAAAACTAAACTAAGAATTAATCCAAACTATTTTACTATATTGAATTATCCGGTAAATTTTCTAATCTATCATAGAAATATACTTCAATGTAAAAGTATTTGTATGTTCAGATTTTATAACTACAATATATAAAATTCTCTATACTTTACACTCTATATTTCTTTCCACATAAAAAACAAACACAAACAACACTAAAATCAAATCAACTAAAACGCTCATTGTCAATACAATAAACATATTTTAAAAGAATAAGACATATTTAATTAAAGATTTTTTTCTTTAATTGTTTGTGAATTTAAAAAATATCACTACCTTTGCGCTTGAAAACATTATTGATAATCTTTAATCTATAAAAAAACAAACAAAATGAAATCTATTAAAATTGATTCTATAATCAAATTAAAAGAACTTCAGGATAGATGTGCGGCATCATTTCGTCTTAGAGAGATGAGTAATCAACCTCAGGGCATTACTCAAGAGGAGATTGCTGCATTAGATATCAATGATGCGGAAAAGTATATTTTAATATGTGGTGGCACCGGATGTCACGCTTCAAGAAGTGCAGAAATATTCATTAAATTCCAAGAAATTTTAGAGCAAAAGAATCTTACGGACAAATATAAACCTATCCGTACGGGTTGTTTCGGCTTTTGTGAGCAAGGTCCTATTGTAAAAATAATTCCCGACAACACTTTTTATGTACGTGTAAGTATTGATGATGTAAGTGAAATTATAGATAATCACCTCATTAACAACAATAAAGTAGATAGATTATTATATCAACTTCCAACAACAGGTGAGCACATTCCGGATAGTAAACATATGCCTTTCTACAAGCAGCAGATGCGCATAGCTCTTCGGAATTGCGGTATGATAGACCCGGAGAATATTAAAGAATATTTTGCTCGAGATGGCTATAGTGCTCTTGCTAAAGTATTGAAAAGCACGTCGGAGGAGGTTATTGATACGATAATCAAGTCCGGATTAAGAGGGCGTGGTGGCGGTGGATTCCCTACCGGACTAAAATGGAAAATCACACGAGAATCTCAATCAGACACTAAATACGTGGTTTGTAATGCTGATGAAGGAGACCCCGGTGCGTTTATGGACCGCTCAATATTAGAGGGCGACCCACATTCTATCATCGAGGCGATGGCAATAAATGGCTATTGTACAGGTGCATCCCACGGTCTTATATACATCCGTGCCGAATATCCGCTTGCCATTCATCGACTTCAAGTGGCTTTACAGCAAGCCAAGGATTATGGTTTGTTAGGAAAAAATATCTTGGGAACCAAATTCTGTTTCGATATCGAAATAAGGTATGGAGCGGGAGCTTTTGTTTGTGGCGAAGAGACGGCTCTAATAAGGTCGATGGAAGGGAAACGGGGGGAGCCTTATGTAAAACCTCCTTACCCAAGTCAATGCGGATATAAAAATTGTCCGACTAATGTTAATAATGTCGAAACGTATGCCAATATTCCACCAATAATATTAAAGGGTGATAAATGGTTTTCTTCTATTGGAACGGAAAAGAGTCACGGCACAAAAGTATTTGCTCTTGCCGGCAAAATAAATAATGTTGGTCTTATAGAGGTGCCTATGGGAACTACATTACGACAAGTAATTTTTGACATCGGAGGGGGAATAAAAAACGGTAAAAAATTCAAAGCCGTACAAACAGGCGGTCCTTCCGGAGGTTGTCTTACAGCGAAACATCTCGATATTCCTATTGATTACGACAACTTGCTTGCTTCGGGATCAATGATGGGGTCAGGAGGTATGATAGTAATGGATGAGGACGACTGTATGGTATCTGTTGCAAAATTTTACCTCGACTTCACTGTAGAAGAGAGTTGCGGAAAATGTGCCCCTTGCCGTATTGGTAACAAAAGGCTCTATGAAATATTGGATAGAATAACAAAAGGTGATGGAACAACGGAAGATTTGGATTTATTAAGAAATCTGGGTACCGTTATTAAAGATACTGCGCTTTGCGGTTTGGGTCAGACCTCTCCAAACCCGGTATTATCTACTTTAGAGAATTTTTATGACGAATATTTAGCTCATGTAAAAGAGCATAGATGTCCCGCACATCAATGTAGGAGTCTCACTCAATATATTATCGACCCATCGATATGCAAAGGTTGTACTTTATGTGCACGTCTATGCCCTGTAAGTGCCATTTCCGGCGAAGCAAGGCATGCTCATATTATCGACCCATCGACATGTATCAGATGCGGTAACTGCTTGAATAAATGCAAATTTGGAGCTATAAAAGTACAATAACATTATCTTAATTAATCTATAAAAAGATTATGAAAATCACAATAGACAATAAAATAATTGAAGTAGAAAAAGGCACCACGATATTAACGGCGGCAACTGAGGCAGGCATAAAAATTCCCACTTTATGCCACATGCATCTGCATGAGTTGAATTATGAAAACCAACCGGGTGCATGCCGAATTTGCGTTGTTGAAGTAGAAGGAAGAAAAAATCTCGCCCCTTCTTGTAAAACGGAATGTACCGACGGAATGGTAATAAAAACTCATACTCCGAGGGTACTGAATGCACGCCGTACTGTGATGGAATTGATACTAAGCAACCATCCAAACGAGTGCCTTACTTGCTCAAAAAACGGCTATTGTGATTTACAGAGCGTTGCCCATGACTTATGCATCAGGAAGATTAGCTATAAAGGCGAAATGTCTCATTTCAAGCCGGACATTTCTCCTTCTATCATCAGAGATATGGATAAATGTATTGCATGCAGGAGATGCGAAGAGGCTTGCAATACTATTCAATCGGTAGGAGCTTTATCTGCAATAAATCGCGGGTTCAATGCCGTAGTAGGCACAGCTTTTTGTAAAGATATTTCAGGAAGTAATTGCACATATTGCGGTCAATGCGTTGCAATTTGTCCTACCGGTGCTTTACGAGAACACCCTCATATTGACGAAATTTTAGAGGCTATTGCCGACCCGACAAAAACCGTTATCGTGCAAACAGCCCCGGCAGTGAGAGTCGCTCTTGGAAAAGATTTCGGGTACAAACCGGGAACTGATGTTACCGGAAAAATGATAACTGCTTTGCGACAATTGGGTTTTGACAAAGTTTTTGATACTGATTTTGCTGCGGACCTTACCATTATAGAAGAGAGTACTGAGTTATTAAACAGAATTACTTTAGCTAATTGTGGAATAAAGAATGTTAGCCTACCACTACTTACTTCCTGCTGTCCGGCATGGGTGAATTATATGGAGCAGCACCATAGCGAACTGCTCCCTCATCTATCTACAGCCCGATCTCCGCAACAAATGTTCGGCTCTATAGCAAAATCGTATCTTGCAGAGAAGATGGGTATCTCTAGAAAAAATATGATTGTAGTTTCTGTAATGCCTTGCGTAGCAAAGAAATACGAATGTAAGAAACCTGAATTTTTTGTAGGCGATAATCCAGACGTAGATATATCTATCACTACCAGAGAATTGGCTCACTTAATACACTATGCCAATATTGAGTTTAACAAATTGGAGGATGGTGTTTTTGACGACCCTATGGGAACTTCAACCGGAGCAGGTGTAATTTTCGGCACTACAGGTGGTGTAATAGAAGCTGCTACTCGCACTGCTTATGAATTATACACAAAAGAACCTCTACCTCGTATCAATTTTGAAGAATTAAGGGGCTTTGACGGCATCCGTACCGCTACAATATATTTCCATGAAACGCCTATTAAAATAGGTATCGCTCATGGTTTGGCAAACGCAAAAAAAATTGTTGAATGGATTAAAAGTGGAAAATGTAACCTACACGCAATAGAGGTAATGGCTTGTCCCGGCGGATGTATCGGCGGTGGAGGTCAACCTTATCATAGAGGGCACATCGAAGTGCTTCAAAAGCGACAAACTGCTTTATATTCTGCCGATGCTAATTGTAAGATTAGAAAAAGCCATGAAAACCCTGCTATTAAAGCCCTTTATGCAGAGTATTTAGGAAAGCCTTGCGGCCCTACTGCCCATCGCCTTTTGCATACACATTATTCTAAAAAGTAAAAACTATGTCTGACAATTGTAATAAAAAGATAACTGATAGAGTAAGAGAAATTTGTGCTTCTCACCACAATAATAGCGGAGAACTTATCATGATACTTCATGAAGCACAATCACTTCTCGGATATCTACCTCAAGAGATACAAGAGGTTGTTGCAGAACAACTTGAAATACCGATAGCTCAAGTATATGGTGTAGTTACTTTCTACAGCTATTTTACAATGGAGCCAAAAGGGCGCTTTCCTATTTCAGTATGTATGGGTACGGCATGCTATGTGCGTGGTGCAGAAAAAATTTTGGAAGAATTAGAGCGACAATTAGAAATTAAAGTGGGAGAAACCACCTCTGATGGCTTATTCTCTTTAAATTGTTTAAGATGTGTAGGAGCATGTGGTTTAGCTCCCGTGGTTACTATCGGTGACAAAGTATACGGCAGGTTGACTACTGATAAAATTAGAGATATTTTAGCTGATTACTATATACGCGAACAATAAAAGTTTTGTTTTTCATAATGTTATTTTTTAAGTGAATGGGGACGACTCAGTGATGACTCGTCCTCGTTTTTTTTGTATACGCAATTGCCAAGGTAATATGCCATAAAAAATATTAGCCCGAAGTTCAACAAATATGAACTTAGGGCTAATATTATGTACTTTACGGATTGTACAAGAATACTATTATATACAATGATAAAAAATTACTTTTTCTTCATATTATTCAGGTAGCACTCAAGTGTATTTTGCATAAGGCAAGCAATAGTCATAGGACCCACACCACCGGGCACTTTAGTGATAAAAGAAGTTTTTGGAGCTACGGCTTCAAAATCGACATCGCCACAAAGTTTGCCGGTATCAGGATCACGGTTTACACCAACGTCGATAACTACAGCGCCCTCTTTAACCATATTCTCTTTAACAAATTTCGGTTTTCCAAGAGCAGGAACCAAGATATCTGCTTGAGAGCAAATTTCTGCAAGATTTTTTGTACGACTATGGCACACTGTAACGGTAGCATTCTCATCTGTTAATAATTTCGCAACCGGAAGACCTACAATATTGCTTCGTCCGATAACAACTGCACGTTTCCCGGACATTTCAATACCTTTACGTTTCATTAATTCGATGATACCCTTTGGAGTACAAGGTAATAAACAAGGCCTTTTTTGCCAAAGAGCAGCCACATTAAGCGGGTGGAAACCATCTACATCCTTATCTGCACTAAGGGTGAGTATTACCTTATCTTCATCAATACCTTTTGGCAATGGTAATTGAATAAGAATGCCATCCACGCCCTTATCATCATTAAGATTTCGAATAAGATTAAGTAACTCTTCTTCTGTAGTATCCTCTTTGAGGCAAATAGTTTGATTATCAATACCTACCTCATTTGCAGCTTTAGTTTTTCCGGTTACATACGAAACGCTTCCCGGGTCATCACCAACAATAACTACTACGAGATTTGGTTTTCTACCATACTCTTTTGAATATTTTTCCACATCTGCCGCAATCTGACTTTTAATTTCCGCTGCAATTTCTTTACCGCTAATTACTTCCATTAGATAAAAATTTTATTCTTTTCAACAATTAATTTTTAGAAACATGATTCAGATAGCACTCATAAGTGCTTTCCATAAGGCAAGCAATAGTCATAGGGCCTACACCGCCCGGCACTTTTGTTATAAAAGATGTTTTGGGCGCTACAGCATCGAAATCCACATCACCGCAAACTTTACCGGTTTCGGGATTTCTATTGATACCCACATCAATAACGATAGCTCCGGGCTTAACCATATCGGCAGTAACTATATGAGGTTTACCTACTGCCGGCACGATAATATCTGCCTGAGCACATATCTCTTGTAAATTTTTTGTATAGCTATGGCAGATAGTAACAGTAGCGTTTTCGTCGAGTAATAATTTCGACAATGGCATACCTACAATATCACCTCTACCAATAACAACAGCATTTTTTCCGGAAATATCTATTCCCGTTGCTTTCATCAATTTGATAATACCTTTAGGAGTACAAGGGCGAATACCTGGACGTTTTTGCCACAATGCCGCCACATTAATCGGGTGAAAACCATCAACATCCTTATCCGGATGAATAGCATCTATAATATGGTCTTCATTAATATGATTCGGCAGAGGCAATTGTACTAAAATACCGTCGACAGAATCATCTTGATTCAATTCAGCTACGATATCGAGCAATTCACTTTCCGTTATTGTATTAGGTTTATGAATTCCGAGATATTCGAAACCGACCTCCACAGCAGCTTTTCCTTTGGAGCGAACATAAGAGGTACTTCCCGGGTCTTCACCAACCAAAACAACGGCGAGTTTTGGTCGACGTCCGTATTTTTCAACGCAGGCTTCGACATCAGCAGCTATCGTTTGTCGCAGTTGTGCTGCCATATCTTTTCCGCTTATTATTTCCATAAAGTATAAATTATCAATTATAAGTATACAATAAAAGAGATATTATTTTATAGCTTGCCACCCTATATCCGTACGATGGAATAGATTATCGCATTTAATTTTTGCCACTTCGGCGTCTGCTTTTTGTTTTGCTTCGGCCAAATCATCACCCATAATAGTAACGAAAAGCACTCTACCGCCATTGGTAATTATTTTTCCATCTTTTACGGCAGTACCCATATGGAATACTTGACCATTTACAGCTCCGATACCTGAAATAGGGAAACCTTTTTCATAGCTACCCGGGTAACCTTTAGAAGCGAGTACTATACCAATAGCGGCACGTTTATCCCATACTATTTCATCACAAGGTATTCCTTTTGCAATATTCATAAAGATAGGGAAAATTTCGCTTTTCAAGCGAGGGAGAACGACTTCGGTTTCCGGATCTCCAAAGCGAGCGTTAAATTCGATGACTTTAATACCGTTATTGGTTTTCATCAACCCGCCATAAAGCACGCCACGGAAAGGAGTACCCTCAGCTACAAGAGCTTTAGCCATTGGTTTCATAATATTTTCGAGCGACCAATCTATATCGTTTTGAGAGATAAAAGGGAGAGGAGAATAGGCTCCCATACCTCCTGTATTTGGTCCGCAATCGCCATCATATGCACGTTTATGATCTTGTGCCACTACCATAGGGTAAACATTCTCATCAGAGACGAAGCACATAAAAGAGAACTCCGGTCCCGTAAGGAATTCTTCTATCACTACCCTACCTTTACCAAATTTTTGATCCAACAGCATATCCTCTAATGCAAGCTCGGCTTGTTCCATCGTTTCTGCCACTACAACGCCCTTTCCGGCAGCAAGACCATCATATTTCAGCACAATAGGGAGTGTATGATTATGAATGTATTGATTAGCAGATTCAAAATCATCAAATACTTGATAGTCGGCAGTAGGAACGTTGTATTTTTTCATGAGTTCTTTTGCAAACTCTTTAGAACTCTCTATACGAGTAGCGGCTTGAGTAGGACCGAATATAGTAAGGCCTGCGGCTGTAAATTTATCAACGATACCGAGTGCAAGAGAAGCCTCCGGACCAACAACGGTGAGTGTAATCTCTTCTTTTTTAGCAAATTCGAGCAATTCATCTACTTGTGTATCTTTTAGATGAACGCATTGTGCCATATGAGCAATACCGGCATTACCGGGAGCTGCATATATTTTATCTACTTGAGACGACAAGCTAAGAGCATGAACAATAGCATGTTCGCGACCGCCGCCTCCAATAACGAGTACTTTATTCATAATATTAATGTTTAAAATGGCGCATTCCGGAGAATAACATTGCTATACCGCATTCGTCGGCTTTCTTTATAGAATCTTCATCACGAACGCTACCACCGGGTTGTACTATAGCGGTAACACCCATATCGTTAGCAAGAGTAACACAATCGTCAAAAGGGAAGAAAGCATCGGAAGCCATAACAAGGTTTTCTTTTACACCATTGGCATGGGCTTGCTTCAATGCGATTTCTGCAGAGCCGATTCTATTCATTTGACCTGCTCCAACGCCGAGAGTTTGTCCGTTTTTAACGATAACAATAGCATTAGACTTAACATGTTTCACTATACGGAGTCCGAAATTGAGGTCATCAAGTTCCGCTTCAGAGGCATGTTTTTTTGTCACCGTCATATCATCAACAACGACAGCTGTATTAAGGTCCATATCCTGAGCGAGCAAGCCGCCGCAAACGCTCTTATATTGCATAGGAGTATAAGGCATTTTATACATAGGCACCTCTATTAAACGAAGATTTTTCTTGGTAGAGAGGAGTTCGAATGCCTCTTTACTAAATTTAGGAGCCATGATTATTTCAAGGAATATAGGCTTCATCAACTGAGCAACTTCGAGGGTAATTTCGCAGTTTGTAGCTACAATACCTCCGAAAATACTTACCTTATCCGCCTCATAAGCTTTTGTCCATGCATCCACTACATCTTTTCCGATAGCGGCGCCACAAGGGTTCATGTGTTTAAGTCCTACACAGAAAGGCACGTTAAACTCTCTTACAATAGCAAGAGCGGCGTCGGCATCTTGTATATTATTATAGCTCAGCTCCTTACCATGAAGTTGTTTTGCACAACCTAAAGAGAAAGGCATATCATCGGCAGTACGATAGAATTTTGCTTGTTGGTGAGGATTTTCTCCATAACGCAAGTTCTGAACGAGGTCGTACTCAAGGAATAATTTTTCATTCAAGTTGGCCTGTTTACGCATATAATTTGCTATACACATATCATATTCTGCGGTATGAGTATATGCTTTTGCCGACAATTTCAAGCGGGTATCCAAAGTAGTATTACCATTAGCTTTTATTTCGTCTATGATAGTATTATAATCATCAGGGTCGCACACTACGGTAACATCTTTGTAGTTTTTTGCGGCACTGCGAAGCATTGAAGGGCCTCCTATGTCAATATTCTCTATGGCATCATCCATAGATACGTCGGATTTTGATATTGTTTGACGGAAAGGATAAAGATTGACGCAAACCATATCAATAAACTCTATATTATTATCCTTCAAAGCCTTAAGATGGGATTCATCATCACGGCGAGCGAGTAAGCCACCATGAACTTTAGGATGAAGGGTTTTTACTCTACCATCACAAATTTCAGGGAAGCCCGTCACCTCACTGATATTTATCACTTTTATTCCATTCTCTTGAAGTAGCTTCATTGTACCGCCTGTAGCAATGATTTCCCATCCAAGCGAAACAAGACTATTTACAAAAGGCACGAGACCTGCCTTATCACTTACGCTTACTAATGCACGCATATTAATATTGTATTATCATTAAGATTAAAAGTTAGACAAAACACGGTTTATTGCTTCCGGATATAATTGATGCTCTATGGCATGGATTTTTTGTTCCACTTCATCTCTATCATCACCATAATATTCAAAAGCGCGTTGCATAACGATAGTACCTCCATCGATAGATAAATCGATAAAATGCACTGTAACACCGAATACTTTAACTCCGAAATTGAAAGCATCGTCAATCCCGTGAGCCCCTTTAAAAGAAGGTAATAAAGCCGGGTGAATATTCAATATTCTATTTTTGTAAGGCTCAAAGATAACAGGGGTAATTATCCTCATATATCCGGCAAGGCAAATCAATGAGATATTACGCAACTGTAATTCATGTAGAATTTGCTCTTCGTAGTCGGCTTTGGATTTACATTGCTTAGGGGTAAGAACGAAAGTATCTACGTTATGATTTTTAGCTCTTTCAATGACGTAAGCACCCGGGCGATCGCAAATCAAGATATCAACCTTGGCATTAATAACGCCATTCTCGCAAGCCTCGACAATTGCTTCGAAATTAGTACCGCTACCCGATGCAAAAACCGCTATTTTCACCATAATTATTTCATTATTATATTTACTCCGGGTTTATCAGTAACCTTACCGATAACAGATGCGGTATCTCCATAAGCTTTGAGTATTTCTATAGCTTTACCAGCTTCATTTTCCGGCATTGCTATCACCATACCGATACCCATATTATATATATTAAACATCTCACGATGAGGTATTTTACCATATTTCTCAAGGAAGTTAAATACCGGAAGGATATTCCAAGAGTCCTCAACAACCTCAATACCTTGATTATCTTTAAGGATACGAGGAATATTCTCGTCAAAACCGCCACCGGTGATATGGCTGATACCGTGAACATCGCAATTGCGAATTACGTCGAGAACTTGCTTAACATATATACGAGTAGGAGTAAGAAGCACTTCACCCACACATTTGTCGGTACTTAATTCCGGCATTATTGATTTGATATCAATGTTATTATCGGCAATAACTTTACGTACGAGGCTAAAACCATTAGAGTGCACACCGGTAGAAGCAATACCTACCAGCACGTCACCTACTGCTACTTTAGTACCATCGATAAGTTTACTTTTCTCCACCACGCCGCAAGTATAACCGGCTATATCATATTCGCCATCGCTATACATACCCGGCATCTCGGCAGTTTCACCACCGATAAGGGCACAACCGGCTTGGCGGCAACCATCAGCTACACCTGCCACAATATTTTCTATTTTTTGCGGATTATTAGAGCCTACTGCCACATAATCGAGAAAGAATAATGGTTCCGCACCTTGGGCAAGTACATCATTGACACACATAGCTACTGCATCAATACCAATAGTATCGTGTTTATCAAGGGCAAAAGCCAATTTCAATTTAGTACCGACGCCATCGGTACCACTAACCAAAACAGGTTCTTTTACTTTTAGGGCCGATAAATCGAACATTCCGCCAAAAGCACCGATATTACCCATTACTCCCAATCTATTTGTGGAAGCAACATGCTTTTTTATTCTACGAACCACCTCGTAACCGGCTTCCAAATTTACTCCGGCATTTTCATAACTTTGAGCCATAATATATTATCTTTTTTATTATTTACATTGTTTATTTGCCTCTTCAAAAGAGCTATATAGCATTGTAGGATATTTTCCTGAGAAACAAGCTGTGCAAAGTTCGTCACGTTTTCCGGCTTTATACAATCCCTCTACCGACAAGAATTGTAGTGAATCGGCAGAAAGTTCTTTGCATAGTTCCTCGACATTCAAACGAGAAGAGATTAATTCGTCGTAAGTAGCAGTATCTACGCCATAGAAACAAGGGTGTGCATAAGGCGGCGAAGCTATGCGAACATGCACTTGTGAAGCCCCTGCCTCGCGAAGTAGTTGTACTATACGGCGTGACGTGGTGCCTCTGACAATAGAATCATCAACCATGATAACGCGTTTACCTTTTACTATCGACCTTACTGCGGATAGTTTCATTCTCACTCCCTTTTCGCGTAACTCTTGACTCGGCTGGATAAAAGTACGTCCTACGTATTTATTTTTTATAAGACCCATCTCATAAGGGATGCCACTCTCTTCGCTATAACCAATTGCGGCACTTAAACTTGAGTCGGGAACACCGATAACGATGTCCGCTTCGGTAGGTCGCTCACGGTATAGAATTCTTCCGGACTCTTTACGGAAAGCATGTACATTGAGTCCCTCTATATCACTATCAGGACGAGCAAAATATACATACTCCATAGAGCACATATAATGATGTTTGAATTGGGAATAATGCACAGAGCGAAGACCTTCGGCATCGATAATTACGATTTCTCCGGGTTCTACATCTCTGACAAACTCGGCACCTACTACATCGAGGGCACAAGTCTCCGAACTTACTACATATCCACCATTCAACTTACCGATTGACAATGGGCGAAGACCGTATTTATCGCGGGCGCAATAAAGGCGTTTATCCGAAAGGATTAAGAACGCAAAAGCACCCTCTATCATATTCAGAGCGTCAACGATATTATGTATTCTATGTTTGCCATTATTATCTTTTTTGATAAGGTGCGCGAGCAACTCGCTGTCGGAAGTAGACTGAAACAAGCTGCCCTTATGCTCTAAATACCGAGCCAACTCTTTTGAATTCACCAAGTTACCATTATGTGCCAAGGCAAAATCACCGGTATGATGGCGAAACAAGAAGGGCTGAACATTCTCTATACCGCCACCTCCATGAGTCGGGTATCTAACATGTGCAATAGCGGAGTCGCCCTTTAACGTCTCGAGATTTTTCTCATTAAAAATCTCTGTGACAAGGCCTTCTCCTTTGACGCGCTTAAAATTCTTATTCTCGTCGACACAAACAATACCACATCCCTCTTGTCCGCGATGCTGAAGGGCATGCAAACCATAATAAGCTAAACTTGACGCATTTTCCACGCCGAATACTCCGAAAACACCACACTCTTCGTGTATTTCATCATTGAAATAATGTTCCGGAAAATTAGAATCTGAAGTCATAATTATTTATCAAGATATTCTGATATATTTTTCTCTATTCTCGCCGACAAATCTACATCAGCATCAGAAAGGATAAATTTCTCTCCTGTAATATGCTCGTACAATTCGCAATAACGAAGGGTGATATTATTCACAACCTCGTCGGTCATCTCTGGTAATACATCACCCTCTCTACCTTGGAATCCATTCTCCATCAACCATTCACGAACAAACTCTTTACTCAATTGGCGTTGTGGTTTTCCGTCTTTAAAATTTTGTTCATAGCCCTCTGCATAGAAATAACGGCTTGAATCGGGAGTATGAATCTCGTCCATCAAATAGATTTTTCCATCATATTTTCCGAATTCATATTTAGTATCCACAAGGATAAGACCTCTTTCAGCTGCAATTTTTGTACCTCTTTCAAAAAGGGCAAGGGTATATTTCTCTAAAATTTCGTAATCTTCTTTTGAAACGAGGCCTCGAGAGATAATCTCTTCACGAGAGATATCCTCATCATGCTCACCAATTTCAGCTTTTGTTGTCGGAGTGATAATAGGGGTTGGGAATTTCTCATTTTCACGCATTCCATCAGGGAGTTTCACACCGCAAATTTCGCGAACACCTTTTTTATAAGCACGCCAAGCGCTACCACACAAGTATCCGCGAACAATCATCTCTACCGGAAATCCTTGACAGCAGACTCCCACTGTTACCATAGGGTCCGGCACAGCGAGTTTCCAATTAGGACAAATATCTGCAGTACTATCCAAAAATTTTGCCGCTATTTGATTTAAAATCTGACCTTTATAAGGAATTCCTTTTGGTAGTATAACATCAAAAGCAGAAATTCTATCCGTAGCCACCATTACTAAGCGACCATCAGAAAGGAAATATACATCACGCACCTTACCATTATATACCTTGGTTTGTGCTTTAAAATTATAATTTGTAGCAGTAAGTGCCTTCATTTTATTTAATATTATAGTTTTGACAATCGATTTAAAATTTCATTATACGCTTCTGCAACTCTACCCAAGTCTCTGCGGAAACGATCTTTATCCATACATTCCATAGTATTTGCATCCCACAAGCGGCAAGTATCAGGACTTATTTCGTCGCTTAAAACGAGAGTGCCATCCGATAACCTACCGAACTCGACTTTAAAATCCACCAATACTACATCTATTTCATTAAAAATTTGTATTAAATACTTATTTATAGTGTTGGCAAGGTCGTGAATTTTTTCCATCTCTTCGTAAGTGGAAAGGCCTAAGGCTACGGCGTGATGCTCATTTATAAGCGGGTCATCCAACTCATCATTCTTATAGCAATATTCAAAAATGACATTTTTAAATTTCATTCCCTCTTCAAGGCCGAGGCGTACAGCCATTGAGCCGGCAGCACGGTTACGAACTATAACTTCAAGAGGAAATACTTGCACCTTTTTACATAGTTGATTTCTATCATCAATGCGACGTATAAAGTGAGTTTTCACTCCAAATTCTTCCAATTTCTTGTATATGATAGAAGATATTTTATTGTTCAGCACCCCTTTATTTGTTATTTGAGCGCGTTTTATTCCATTATAAGCAGAGGCATCATCTTTATAATGTACAATCACCTTATCCTCTTCCGGGGTTTCGAAAATCTGTTTTGCCTTTCCTTCATACAACATCTTTGTTGTAGGAGTTTGGTTTTCATCAATAAAATTTTCCATTATTTTCTCTTATTAAAATAGGCTACTGCATTATCGAATAAAGCTTGATATTTATTACCATCAATATTTTTAAAGATATTCTCTTCATAACGTTCGGTATGACCCATTTTTCCGATAATGAGTCCATCTTCGGAGATAATACCCTCAATGGCATAGCTTGATCCGTTAGGATTTTCAGGAGAATTCATAGTAATATTTCCACAAGCATCTACGTATTGGAAAGCCACTTGACCTTTTTCAAAAAGTTCTTTAGCCAATTTCTCCGAAACTACGAACTTACCTTCGCCGTGGCTCATTGCAATAGTATGCTCATCGCCTAATTTAAAACCGCGAAGCCAAGGTGAATTAAGAGTACTAACGCGAGTTGTAACCATTTGAGAGATATGGCGGTTGATATTATTTCTAAACAAAGTAGGGCTCTCTTCGGTAACTTTACCTAATCTACCGTAAGGTAAAAGACCGGATTTTACAAGGGCTTGGAAACCATTACATATACCAATGATAAGGCCTTTTCTATCGATAAGAGAATGTACCTCTTTTGCCACCTCGCTATTTTGAAGCACTGTAGCAATAAATTTTGCGGAGCCATCCGGTTCGTCTCCTAAAGAGAAACCGCCTGCTAATGCAAAGATATGGCATTGCTTTAATTCCTCTACCATTCTCACAATAGATTTTTCTATATCGGAAGGGGTAAGATTACAGAATACCATAGTATGAACATCAGCTCCGGCACAACGGAATGCTTTTGACAAATCATAATCACAGTTTGTACCCGGGAATACAGGTATAAATACCCTTGGATGCTCTACAGCGGCATAAGGATATTCTGTTATTTGCTTTTGATTTGAGATTACATCCATTTTCATCTCTTTGGCCGGTGCAGATATAGGGTATATTGTAGCAAATTTGTCTGTATTAATATGGTATAATTCTTCGATATTAAATTCCTCTCCATTAACAACAACAGTATCTTTTTCCGTAGTCTCACCTATTTTATCTACATTAGGCATATCTACTACCGAGTCGGAGGTGAATATTATAGAGCCGTAATTGTAATTAAATATCTCTTTATCATCATAATTTACAACACATCCGATATTTGATCCGAAGCTCATTTTAGCAACTGCTTCCGCCACGCCGCCCATTCCTACTGCAAAGGCGGAACCGATAGCATTGAGTTGCACAAGGCTGTTGAAATTAGCAAAATTTGCTTTAAGCATCTCTGTATTCGGCATATAGTTTGCTTTTGGAGTATGCTTAATGATGTAAATATTCTGTTTTGCTTTAGAGAAATGAGAAGCCACCACTTTAGAGGCATCTACCATAGTGATACCGAAAGCTATTAAAGTAGGAGGCACATTGATATCTTGGAAAGTACCACTCATAGAGTCCTTACCACCGATAGAAGGCAGTTTAAGGTCGTTTTGCATTTCGAGGGCTCCGAGAAGAGCGGCGAGCGGTTTACCCCATGATTTCTTATCACTCATTCTTTGGAAATATTCTTGATAAGAGAATCTCATTTTTGAATAATCACCACCGGCGGCTACTACTTTAGTACAAGCCTCAACAACGGCATAAGCGGCTCCATGATAAGGGCTCCATTTTGATAAAAAAGGATTAAAACCATAAGCCATCATACTGGCAGAATTGGTAAATCCGTCAACAGGCAGTTTCTGCACTCCCACTTGAGTTTCCGTTCTTTGATATTTACCTCCAAACGGCATCAATACGGTGCTACGACCGATTGTAGCATCAAAAGTCTCTATCAATCCTTTTTGAGATTGTACATTATCGTCTTTTAAATTATTTACAAAGCGCTGTTTGAAATCTGCACCTTCCGGTGTACGAACGAAAGGGTTTTTATCTTCTACGCCTTCTATTTCTGCAGAAGTAAAATGAACGGCACCGGCAGAATCAATAAATTCACGTTTTAAGTCGACGATAGTTTTTCCGTGATAATACATACACATTCGTGCTTTATCGGTAACGTCGGCTACGTGAACAACCTCAATATTTTCGGAAGCACAATATTGCATAAAGAGGTCTTTATCTTTAGCTTCCACAACAACAGCCATACGCTCTTGACTTTCGCTAATAGCGAGTTCAGTAGCATTTAGTCCGCTATATTTTGTACGCACTCTATCGAGGTATATATCAAGGCCATCGGCCAATTCTCCAATAGCAACAGAAACGCCGCCTGCTCCGAAATCGTTAGATTTCTTGATTAGTCGGGTAACTTCAGGACGACGGAATAGGCGTTCCAATTTACGCTCTTCCGGAGCATTTCCTTTTTGCACTTCGCTGGAGCATGTTTCCAACGAAGAAGTAGTATGTTCTTTAGAAGAACCTGTAGCACCACCTACACCATCACGACCGGTACGGCCTCCGAGCATCAGCACTATATCACCCGGGGCTGGAGATTCACGGCGAACATTTTCCGCTTTTACTGCGCCTACAACGGCTCCCACTTCAAGTCTTTTTGCCACATATTCCGGGTGATAAATCTCGCGAAGATGTGTTGTTGCCAAGCCTATTTGATTTCCATAGCTGGAATATCCGGCGGCTGCTTTTGTAGAGATTATTCGTTGTGGCAGTTTACCTACAAGAGTTTCATCTACAGGCTGATAGATATTTCCCGCACCTGTTACGCGCATTGCTTGATAAACATAAGCACGGCCTGATAGGGGGTCTCGAATGGCACCACCAAGACAAGTGGAAGCTCCTCCAAATGGTTCTATTTCGGTAGGGTGATTATGTGTTTCGTTTTTAAATTGCAACAACCATTTTTCCACCTTGCCATCTACATCAACATCCACATAAATAGAGCAAGCATTATTCTCTTCCGACTGTTCCAAATCATTGAGATAGCCTAACTTACGCAAATATCGAGCTCCAATGCAAGCGATATCCATCAAGCATTGAGGTTTATTTTCTCTGTTTAACTCTTTACGCATATCATAATACAACTTCAATGAGCCGTTTATGCTCTCTGCTATGAAAGAGGTATCTATGGTAATATCTTTAAGTTCGGTAGTAAAGGTAGTATGACGGCAATGGTCGCTCCAATATGTATCGAGAATCATCAATTCCGTATGGTAAGGGTCACGACCTTCGTTTTTGAAATAATTCACTACACAGCGAAGGTCATCAGCGTTCATTGCCAGCCCATTAGCCTTACAGTAAGGGGCCAACTGCTCTTCGGTCATATCTCTAAATCCGGTAAGGATTTCAACATCTCCTGCTTTTGCCGACTCCGGAATTGCAAGTCGACTCATATCTTTTTCTCTGCATTCTACGGCATTGATAGTATATTTCTTGATTTTTGAGATAATATCTTCTGTCAGTTTATCTTCGAAAACGATGAGGCGAGCACAGCGAATTTCAACATTTGCACTTGGCTCCAAAAGTTTTACACAATCTACGGCACTTGCAGCTCTTTGGTCGAACTGACCCGGGATGCTCTCTATTGCAACATACGACAGCCCTTCTAATGAAAAAGTATCATAGACAAAGTCTGTAACCATTTCGCCAAAAACTCCCATACGGGTTTTTTCTAACAAATCGGGAGTAAATCCGAAAAGATCATAAACATTAAGAAGTCTGAGTGAATTTAATTTAAGGTGTAAATTAGAATTCAACTCTTTCAAAAGACTATCTGCCTCAACTCTGAACTGAGGCTTTTTTTCTACAAAAATTCTGTAATTCATAATGAGGCATTAATTTGTTTTATATTGGAACTTAATCTCTTTCAGTTCCTCATTAGCTTTAACAATTTTATTTTTCAATCCGTTTTTATAATCAGCAAAATCTTTTGCGAGGCGGCTATCAGCCACGGCCATTATCTGCACAGCCAATAATGCGGCATTCATAGAAGCGTTCACACCTACGGTAGCAACGGGAATACCCGGAGGCATTTGTACTATAGCAAGCAGAGCATCAACGCCTTGCAAAGAGGCATTGATAGGGACTCCAATTACCGGGAGAGTGGTACTTGCTGCAATAACACCGGGCAGGTGGGCTGCCATACCGGCTGCGGCTATGATTACCTCTATACCACGGCTTGCAGCATTTGAAGCAAACTCTTCCACCTCTTTTGGTGTACGGTGCGCCGACAATGCATGTATTTCAAACGGCACCTTAAACTCGTCTAATATCTTGGCAGCCTTTTCCATGATAGGCATATCACTTGTGCTACCCATTATTATACTGACTCTTGGACTCATATGTTATAAATAATTTGTTACATAAAAGTGCGATAGGCCGCTATCGGATTTTCATCCGGAGCAGCCTATCGTATCATCATACCGCAAGAATGCCTTTATCGTATTTAAAAACACGAACAGCAACAATCTTGTGATTTTGTTTACACTTTCTTATCATCTATTTTTTCAAAAAACTCTCTGATTAAAGCAAATAATTAATCTCTTGCACTTAGTTTTTCAAAATATTACGGCAAGAAAAAAACGTCTGCAAAGTTACCATTAAATCTTGAGTTAACAATAAATTTTACACGTTTTTTTTCAAAATGTTCTATACACAAATTCTCCTTTAATTAGTGTTCCCACGCATTCGGTTTCCACTTTATGTTTATTAAAAGGGGTAGATTTTCCCATTGAAATAAATTTTTCGGCTTCTATTGTATAATTTGCAATAATATTAAATACGGCCAAATCGGCATCTTCGCCTATAGCATAAGGTTTTAGCCCCATAATTCTACGTGGATTGATACTCATCAATTGCACGAGTTTCTCTACAGGAATTTTATTTTCCTTCACGAAGTGTGTAAACATCAAAGGGAATGCTATTTCTAATCCGCTAATTCCAAAAGCACTATCTTTAAGTCCTTTAGACTTCTCTTCCAGAGAATGAGGAGCATGGTCGGTAGCAATACAATCGATAGTACCGTCGATAATTCCTTCTATTAATGCCTCTTTATCTGCTTTAGAGCGGAGTGGTGGATTCATTTTATAAGCTCCATCTTCTTTTAAATCTTCATCACAAAGAATTAAATAATGTGGAGCCGTTTCGCATGTTACGGGCAGACCTTCCGCTTTTGCTTTTCGTATCAAATCAACGCTCTCTTTTGTAGAAATATGGCAAACATGATAGCTACATCCTGTTTCTCTAACCAGATTGATATCTCTCTCCACTTGGCGCCACTCACTTTCAGAGCATATTCCTTTATGCCCATTTTCTGAGGCATATACTCCGTCATGAATATATCCGCCATTGAGCAAACTATTTACCTCGCAATGTGCTACTATTGTTTTTCCCAATGCTTTACATTTTTTCATAGCCTCACGCATCAAGTCGTCACTTTGCACTCCCCTTCCATCATCGGAAAAGCCTGCTACATAATCTTTTAGCGAATCAAAATCCACTAAATTACCTTCTCCTTTCTGCCCCATAGTGATACAACCATAAGGGTGAACGTGAATCACGGCATCTTTATCTATTGCTTTCAATTGTACTTTTACGTTTTCTACAGTATCCGGTGCCGGGGAAAGATTTGGCATGCTGAAGATATCCGTATAGCCTGAATGAGCTGCAGCTTTTGTGCCTGTTTCTATTGTCTCTTTATATTCAAATCCCGGCTCTCTTAGATGTACATGTACGTCTACAAGTCCCGGTAATACATACAATCCCATTAAATTTATCTCTTCAGCTTCATCATCGTGAATTCTTGTTGCTATTTTGGCTATTTTACCGTCAACAATCAACATATCCGTGCGCTCAAATCCACATCCGCTGAATACTAAGCCTTTTTTTAAAAGTATTTTTTTCATAGTACTAATAATTTATGGTTCTAAAAAAGCAATATCTCACATTATATTATTGTAGCACCTACAAGATTTGTTCCTCTCATCAAATCTTCGGCCGCCATTCGTTTTTTCCCTGCCATTTGCACTTCCAAAAGATTGATAAATCCATCTTTACATGCTATTTTAAGCATCTTTTTACCATCGGTAAGTATGGTACCTACAGAGTAATTATGATTTTTCTCCTCGGTCGACACTTTAAAAATTTTCATCATACTCTCATTTCCATCCTGCAATTTGATATTAAACCAGGCTGCAGGATAAGGGGCCATTCCTCTAACGAGATTACGAATATCCGCTGCGCATTTATCAAAATCAAGTTTCGCAGTATCTTTAAATATTTTGGGTGCCGGAGAGGCTTGTGCATCATCTTGTGGGCGAGTAATAACGTTATCTTCCTCTATCATCTTCAATGTTTTAAGTACTAAATCCGCACCCAGATACATTAATTTATCATGAACATCACCGGCATTGTCTTCTTCATCAATGGCAACTTTTTCTTGTAAAATGATGTTACCGGTATCTATTTCATGTTTCAAGAAAAAAGTGGTAATACCGGTCTCTTTATCCCCATTTATAACAGCCCAATTTATCGGAGCGGCACCTCGATAACGTGGTAATAAAGAGGCATGAAGATTAAAAGTACCGTATTTTGGCATACTCCAAACAGCCTCCGGGAGCATTCTAAATGCCACTACAATCTGTAAATCAGCATTATAAGAAGCCAACTCTTGTAAGAAATCGGGTGACTTAAGGTTTTCCGGCTGAAGAACCGGAATTCCCGCTTTCAGCGCGTACTCTTTTACCGGAGAAAACTGCAACTTATGCCCGCGTCCTGCAGGTTTATCCGGCATAGTTACTACCGCTACAACATCTTTTCCTGCTTCTACGAGTGTCTTTAAAGGCTCCACTGCAAAATCAGGAGTACCCATATATATTATTCTAAGCATATTATCAAACAATTCGATTGTTCTTTAGTATTTTTTTATCAAAGCGTTCTCTATTTTTGATGACATTGAATTATTTAATTATATCCGAATGCATCTACACCGGCATCTAATCTTCTTTATCATCTGCAGGGAAAAAATTCATTTACGTGCATCAACTCCCCACATTAATTTGGTTTTCAGAGTATTGAAAAACGAATGACCTTTCAGACGCACGGTATTCACCACAAAAGGGGCTTTCGATATTTTCACTTTCACCTCTTGAGGCAGCACTTTACTTCTACCATCCAATGAGATAAGGTATGAGCCACTGCGACTGTTTACTCTCAATTCAATATCCAAATCATCCGGAATTACTATGGGTCTTACCGTAAGAGAATGAGAAGCCACAGGTACGATAATCAAATTCGGAGACTCCGGCATCAATATAGGACCACCCACGCTCAAGGAGTAAGCCGTAGAACCGGTAGGAGTAGAAATAATCAACCCATCAGCCTGGTACTCATGCAGATATTCCCCTTTCAAATAGGCATTAATAGAAATCATAGAAGATGAATCTTGCTTCAACACCGCAATCTCATTCATTGCATATTTCTCCACTACATTTCCATCAATAGGAATATTGGTTTTTAGCATTGTGCGAGGCTCTACAAAAAATTTTTTATTGATAATCATTTCAGGCAGAAACTCCAAATCACAATCTTGTACATCGGTTAAAAAACCCAATCTACCCAAATTTATTCCAAGAATAGGAATTTGCTTATCGGCAACTATATTTGCGGTATGCAAAAAAGTACCATCTCCGCCGAGACTGATAACCAAATCCCCGTTTAAAAGATTTCTATCTTCGGTAGAAAAAGTATGATAATCTTTAAAGTCAAAAACCCCGTTTTCAACAAGATAAGAAGCGAAGTCATTTTCAAAAACAACTTCTGCACCACGCTCTTTAAGCCTTTTAAAAAAGCCTGAAAATCGAGGTATCAAATTCACTTTGTGTTTATTACCAAATACAAACAACCGCATAAACATCTTTTTTTTTAGATTATTCAAAAAAAATACCGAAATGATATGTTGTAAATAAGCAAAAATTCGTACTTTTGTAGTCGAAAAGAAAATCTCAAGAAAACTTACGATAAGGCAAAGTTACAATATTTTTTTGAAACAGAAAAGCAATGACACAATTAAGTGTAAACATAAATAAAATAGCCACCTTACGTAACGCACGCGGAGGTAATAATCCGGACGTAATAGTAGCAGCTATCAATTGTGAAAAGTTTGGTGCACAAGGCATTACGGTACATCCAAGGCCTGATGAGCGACATATTACTCGCAATGATGTTTTGTCGTTAAAACCAATACTTACTACCGAATTTAATATAGAAGGATATCCGGATGACAGGTATATGGACCTTGTATGTAGTGTACATCCCGCACAAGCTACTCTTGTACCGGACTCGCCCGCGCAATTAACATCCAATTCCGGCTGGGATTGCATAAAAAACAGAGATTTTTTAAGTAAAATAGTAAAGAAGCTTAAAGCGGAAGGCATAAGGGTATCCATTTTTGTAAATACCGATTTAGATAATATTAAAGCGGCAGCAGAAATCGGGGCTGATAGAATAGAGCTCTACACAGAGCCTTATGCAGTAGGATATTCTACCGACAGAGAAGCGGCTATAGCTCCTTATCTAAAGGCGTCGGAATACGCACACAAGCTCGGATTAGGAATAAATGCGGGGCATGACCTCAGTTTGGAAAACCTGGAATATTTTTCAGAAAAAATGCCTTATCTGGATGAGGTGTCAATAGGCCACGCCTTGATTTGTGACGCTTTATATTTAGGATTGGAAGAGACTATTAAGAGATATTTAAATTGTATACATAAATAATAAACATTTGATATTATACTATGCTACCAGCACAAGCAGACACACAAGTGTTAGACACAATGGCTCAAGCAGCCGGCACAATAGCAGAGGCACCTGCAAAGCTCAATTTTATTGATATGTGCCTCAAAGGGGGATGGATTATGATTCCATTAGCCCTAATGTTAATCTTAGCCATATACATCTTCATTGAAAGAATGATAGTAACTTATCATGCTTCGAAAGAGGATCCGTCTTTTATGAATAGAATAAAAGATTATATCTATGATGGAAAAATAGATGCAGCATTAAAACTCTGTAGAGACACACAGTCGCCTTCTGCAAGAATGATAGAGAAAGGCATCTCCCGTCTCGGACGCCCAATGAGCGATGTATTGGTTGCAATAGAAAATGTGGGAAATATTGAAGTTGCCAAATTGGAAAAAGGCATCTCATTGCTCGCCACCATTTCCGGTGGAGCGCCGATGTTAGGATTCCTTGGTACCGTAATGGGTATGGTACAAGCCTTTTTTGAGATGGAGCAAGCAGGCGGAAATACTATCAACCTCAGTCAACTCTCCGGAGGTATTTATACAGCAATGGTAACTACCGTTGCGGGTTTGATTGTTGGTGTATGTGCCTATTTCGCTTACAATTATCTAGTTAGTCGCATCAGCGGTATTATGCGTAGATTGGAAATGCGCAGTATGGAATTCCTCGATTTATTAAACGAACCTGCTGCCGGAAATTAATTTACCGGATACAACAAAATTATTATGGCTTTAAAAAAACGAAATAAAGTAGAAGCTACCTTCTCAATGTCGTCTATGACAGACATCATCTTCTTGCTATTATTATTCTTTATGATAGCATCAACAATGTCTGCCCCAAATGACATGAAGGTGAATCTTCCACAAAGTTCCACAAAAACAGCTACAAAAGCGAAGATTGCGAAGGTAGGCATCACTGCATCCGGAGAATATAGTGTAGCACTTCCCGGATCAAAACCCGAAATTGTAGAATTCGAACAGATTGAACCTATATTACAAAATGTATACGCACAAGACTCTACTACATTTGTAGCCCTCCATGCAGACGAGAATGTACCTTACAAAGAGATTGTGAAAATTTTGGATATAGCTAATGAAAATCGACTAAAACTTGTCATTGCCACCAAGGTCAAAGACAAATAAAGCGTTATGGCAATAAAAAAATCTGAAATAGAATCGGCAATTAGTACCGCCTTGATATGCGTTATCATACTCCTCATACTAATTTTCGGAGGGATGAAGGCGCATCATGATGAGATGGACGAAGGCATAATGATATCGATGGGAGATTTTGACGACGGATATGGAGAGCACACACCGACGCCGAATCCGACACCGGTAACGCAAACTACGTCCACCCCGACAAAACCGGTGGCTACTAATACTGTAAATGAGAAATTAATAACTCAAGAAGACCCTTCTGTAGCCTTAGAACGAGAAAAACGTAAAAAAGAGCAAGAAGAGGCGAGAAAAAAAGCCGAAGAAGCTGAACGTCAGGCAAAAATATTAGCGGAACAAGAAGCCAAGAAAAACCAAATCAGTAACCTTGCCGGTGGTGCCTTTAAAAATACAGGCAAAGGCTCCGGCACTACTTCCGGGGATACTAACCAAGGTAACCCGGTTGGACAAGGTACGCAAGGCGGAAACTCTTGGTCACTTGCAGGCAGAAGCCTTATCGGTTCGCTTTATCGCCCTAACTATGCCGGCAATCAAGAAGGTATTATCGTTGTAGATATCAGAGTGGACGCTTCCGGAAAGGTCTATTCTGCATCTATTAACACTTCTAAAACAAATATCAGCGACGAACGTCTGCGAAAAGAGAGTGTCGACGCTGCCCTTAAAAACAAATTCACTTCCGGTAATGGTCCCGCTATGGGAACTATTACTTACAAATTCATTCTAAACTAACATATAAATTAAATAAATATGGTTTTTATTTTCCTTGCTACAGGTTTTGAAGAGATAGAGGCTACAACTACAATTGACATTATTCGTCGCGCAGGCATCGACGTCAAAATCGTATCTACCACCGGCGAAAAAACCGTAACCGGAGCTCACAACATTTCTCTATCTGCAGACCTCCTTTTTGAAGATGCAGATTTCTCAAAAGCAAAGATGCTTATTTTACCTGGAGGACTACCGGGAACTACAAATCTGGAAAAGCACGAAGGTTTGCTTTCTTTAATTAGAAAACAGAATCAAGCCGGTAAATGGATAGCAGCAATATGTGCCGCACCATCAATACTTGGCAAAATGCACCTATTACGTAATTTAGATGCTACTTGCTATCCAGGATTCGAAGAATTCCTCGACGAAGCTTATGTCCGTACAAAACAAAATGTTATTGTTTCCAACAATATTATCACCTCGAGCGGACCGGCATTCGCACCTGATTTCGGCCTTAAGATTGTAGAAATTCTAACTAATAAAGAGACTTCTGATGAAGTAGCAGAAGGTATGTTATTAAAATAATTACCTTTAATATATAAAAATAATACGCCGGATATGAGTACATATTCGGCGTATTATTTTTATTACTTATAGAGTTAAATTCTACACATTAAACCTAAAGTGCATTATATCGCCATCTTGTACGATATAGTCTTTACCTTCAACACCCATTTTACCTGCCTCTTTTACTGCCGCTTCAGAGCCTAATGAGATATAATCTTCGTATTTAATTACCTCTGCACGGATAAAGCCTTTCTCAAAATCGGTATGAATAACACCAGCACATTGTGGGGCTTTCCATCCATCGCGGAATGTCCATGCCTTTACCTCTAACGGGCCGGCAGTAAAGTATGTTTTTAATTTTAATAAGGCATAAGCAGATTTAATAAGGCGCGATACACCACTCTCTTCCAATCCTATTTCTTGAAGAAACATCTGACGCTCTTCATAGCTATCAAACTCTGCTATCTCACTCTCTATTTTGGCAGCGATTACGAGCACCTCGGCATTCTCATGCTTAACAGCCTCTTTTACTTGCTCTACATAAGCATTGCCACTTACGGCACTGCCTTCATCTACATTACAAACATATAATACCGGTTTTGCTGTAAGTAAAAACAGGTCGTGAGCTATCTTTTCTTCATCCTTGGTATCAAAAGAAACAGTACGGGCAGAATTACCTTGTAAAAGAGCATCTCGATACTTAACAAGCACTTCATAAACCTGTTTTGCTTGCTTATCACCTCCGGTTTGCGCCTGCTTTTGTACCTTTTGTATGCGCTGCTCTATTGTTTCCAAATCCTTAAGCATCAATTCTGCATCAATAATCTCTTTATCTCTTATCGGATTTACAGAACCATCTACATGTACTACATTAGGATCGTCAAAACAGCGAAGTACGTGAATAATAGCATCAGTTTCTCTAATATTTGCAAGAAATTTATTGCCTAACCCTTCTCCTTTTGAAGCGCCTTTAACCAATCCTGCTATATCTACTATCTCCACAGTAGTAGGTACTATCCTTTGTGGGTTAACAAGTTCTGCAAGTTTATTCAACCTCTCATCAGGCACTGTTATAACGCCAACATTTGGTTCGATAGTACAAAAAGGAAAATTTGCCGATTGTGCTTTTGCATTCGACAAACAATTAAAAAGAGTGGATTTACCTATATTTGGTAAACCTACAATACCGCATTGTAAAGCCATAAATGATTGATTTATATATTAAAACCTCACCATAAATCATTTTACGATGAGGTTTGCAAAGTTACAAATTATTTTATTAATAAAAAAGTTATACTCTAAAAACAATAATATCAACGAATAATCAGATATTCTATCGGTTGATTTTTGTCATCATCAAGGATATGCACTTGATATTTCACTTTTTGATAGTTGATATCTGCTGTATTAATACATCGGATATTAGAGTTCCAAACAGTACGAAAATACAATTTTCTATTCTTTTGATCTGTCACTATCGTGATTTGAGTAGCCCCGGGAAGATTGTCCGGGATAGTATCGGAATGAGCCATACCGATAGGAATATCAAAATTATTTAATATTCTAAAGCACTGAATTACAGCATCAAAAGCGGATGGTTGTGTAGGAACGGACATTTGCATAAAGGCAGCACGAACAAAACGCGACGGTGGTGTAAAATCTCCCGGCAAACCGAGCATCCCACTACCACCTCCAAATGGTTTTATGGTGATACCATTATAATTGACCGGATTAGCACTTCCATTTCTGAGATTTACATAATTATTCAAGTTCGTCATTTGCCATTCAAACCCCGGCGAATTGGTCAACACTCCAAGGTTATTCTCATAAAAATGAGCTTTACCACCTACATACTCAAGTACGACGGTTCTTCCTGACGACTCTGAAATTCTCCAGTGCACAGTACCGACTCGAGGGTCTAAACCTACTAAATGCACATCTTTTACTGCTTCTATAATATCATCAATATTATCAAATTTCGACAACACCCAAGAAACGAACTGAAAATCACATAAAGTACTCGTTTTCAAAGAAGGATTATAAGCCTCGTATTCGCCATATCCGGGGAAGAAAAAAAGTCCTGCCGACAATCCTTTTTCATTAATACCATCGACAACGAAATTTTCGTATTCCGTATAAAAAGCAGTATACCCGTAAAGGGCTTTATATTTCATACCATTTTTACCTTCCGGTGTTAAAGACTGATGGATATAACCTTGAGGTACAACTACATAGCCACACCGCATTGGGGTATTAGCCCATTCTACAGTACGTGCAATCACCTTAGCACCATCATTGGATTTAAGGGTAATACCGGTACATGCCGAAATATCGGCAATTTTTACAAACGACAATAATACTATTGCCAATGTTAATGACAAAAATTTTTGTAAGGTTTTCATAGTGAGGAATTTTTAAAATTATAGACTAAAAGAATATCAATATATATTATATGTGATTAACTATTAATCACGACGGAAAATATCACGAGTATATACTTTTTCTTTTACATCATCCAAAATAGAATCGTATCTATTTGCAATAATTGCATGGCTTAATGTTTTGAATTGGTCGATATCGTTAACAACAATACTTCCGAAGAAAGAAGAGCCATTTTCAAGGGTAGGTTCGTAAATTATTACTTTGGCACCTTTTGCTTTTATTCTCTTCATCACACCTTGGATAGATGATTGACGGAAATTATCACTATTCGACTTCATTGTAAGGCGATATACACCTACAACGCACTCTTTTTCTATATTTTCCGAGAAATTATTATCATCAGAATAACCATAATAACCTGCCTTACGCAACACTTGATCTGCAATAAAATCCTTTCGTGTACGATTACTTTCAACTATTGCAGACATCATATTTTGAGGTACATCTTGGTAATTAGCCAATAGCTGCTTTGTATCTTTTGGAAGGCAATAGCCACCATATCCGAAACTAGGGTTATTATAGTGAGTACCGATACGAGGGTCGAGCCCCACACCTTGAATAATAGCTTTAGCATCAAGACCTTTAACCTCTGCATAGGTATCCAATTCGTTAAAATAACTAACCCTTAATGCGAGATAAGTATTAGCAAAAAGTTTCACTGCTTCGGCCTCTTTCATCCCCATATATAGCACGGGAATATCTGTTGCTATAGCCCCTTGCTGTAACAACTCGGCAAAAACATGGGCTTGTTTATTTAAAAAGTCTATATCCGCCAATGATTTTATAGCATTATTCTCTTCGTTAAACTCTTCTTCATCAATTAATTTAGGGCACCCTACTATTATTCTACTCGGGTATAGATTATCATATAGAGCTTTACTCTCTCGTAAAAATTCCGGAGAGAAGAGCAAATTAAATTTTTTTACTCCTTTGTTATAATATTTGAGATATAAACTACGGCAGTAACCAACCGGGATTGTTGATTTAATAATCATTACTGCATTTGGGTTCACGCTCAACACCAAATCAATTACCTCTTCGATATGATGAGTATCGAAATAATTTTTTACAGGGTCGTAATTAGTAGGAGCTGCAATAATCACAAATTCTGCGTCGGCATAAGCCTTGGCGCCATCCAAAGTAGCTATCAAATTCAACTCTTTTTCGGCTAGATATTTCTCTATATAATCATCTTGAATAGGTGACTTACGGTTATTGATAAGGTCTACTTTTTCCGGAACTACATCTACTGCAACCACTTGATTATGTTGTGCCAACAATGTAGAAATACTCATACCTACATAGCCGGTACCTGCTACTGCTATCTTCATAATTTAATAATTAAAAGAGTAATACATTTCTATTTTTCATAATAATTTTTCTCATGGTAATAACCATATTTACCGTAATGATAGCGAGAGTTTATCACTGAAGCATTTAGGCAAATCGACATATTATTGAGTTTATTATCTCGATAAATTTCCTCGATAATAGGAAGTTCATCTTTTTGGCACAAACCAACTCTGACAATAAACAAGGAGAAATCTACATAAGGTGCGATTACTGACGTATCAGCTACAATATTGATTGGTGGTACATCAACGAATACAAGGTCATATTTTTCTTTCAACTCTGTGAGCAACATATTTAATTTTTCCGATTGTAACAGTTCTACAGGGTTTGGTGGTTTTATACCAACCGGAATTAAATCATAATTTTCGGAAACAGGATATGTAATATCGTCGATATTATTGATATATTCGCTAAGATAACCGGACACACCGGAATCTGTATGAGGCACTAACTCAGAAGCGGAAGCATGTCGTAAATCGAGGTCTACAACAACAACTTTTACTCCCTTAACAGAAAAAGATTTTGCTAAATTAGCTGTGATAAAACTTTTTCCGGAATTTGCTTTAAGCGAAGTTACCATTATTACTTTGGATTTTTTATCTCTACCAAGAAGGAATTCGACATTCGTACGCAACATACGGAAAGCCTCATTAACAACGTTTCTTGAATTGTTTTCCACCAAAATAGATAATGAAATTTGATGTTGTTTTTTCTCAAATAATCCAAATTTCTTTTTTGGAAGACAAAGTGGAATCTCTCCTGCAAATGGCGCTGTAAGCATTTCTATATCCTTAATATTCTTAACTTTACCATTCATAACAAAGAATAAGTATATTATACCGGCAGGAATACATATTCCCAAGAAGAAGGCTATCAATAAGATATTTCTTTTAACCGGAGAAATAGGAATATTACCGCCCATAGGAGGAGTGATTATTCGGGTGTTATAGGCTGTAAAAGCTTGAGATAATTGATTCTCTTCTCTCTTTTGAAGCAAATAAATATAAAGAGCCTCTTTTACTTTTTGTTCTCGCTCGATTGAAATAAGTACCTGTGCTTGAGTAGGATTAGATGCAATTTGGTCTCTATTTTTAGCATCACTATCTTTATAACCTTTTATTTGTGCTTCTATTGCTGAAATTTGATTATCTATTGACACCAAAATTGCATCTTGCATCAATTTCAATGAATTATTATAGTCCACAACAATAGGGTTTAACTCGCTACTGTTTGCCAAAATACTATTGCGTTGAAGTAATTTTGTGTTATACTCCGCTATCTGATTTTCTATAGTACCGCTACTGATACCGGTAATAGCAGGGAGCAACTCCAAAACATCTCCTTTAGATGCAAGAAAATTCTTTATATATTTAGCAATGTATAATTGATTGTTTAAATCAAGAAGTTGGCTGTTAGCCGCTTCCGACCTACTGATATACATATTGCTAATGGCATTGACATCGGTTATAAGGTTTTTACTTTTAAATTCTGAGATGGCACCATCTACATCGCTAAGCTCTTTTTCTATAACTGTTAATCTCTCGTTAATGAAACGGGATGTACTTAATGCAATCTGATTTTTATCTCTAATCCAATTCTCGTTATAAACGGCTATCAATGTATTCAAAAAGTCTTCTGCTCGTTGCAGTGATACATCTTTATATGTTAAATTAATAACGGAAGACTGTTTATCAGCGATTGCTGCAGAAAATTTAGAGGAACAACCATTTATTGCTGATATAAGGCTACTTCTCGAAACAAAAATTTCTCTTTGGTTTTCTACATCGACTACAGCACCGGGAATAAGAATAATTTTTCCGATAGGGGTTGAGATGGAATCACCGATATTTGCAGTGATAGTCTCGTTAAATTCGGCTTCGTTCAAATGAAATTCGGATAAAGTAACCTTATTGCCTAAAACATTCATAGTAAAAGAGCAGCCGTCTCTATCATTGAGGCCAACAATTTTTACACTTACAGGCAATGTATTACCATACAAAGTACGTTTTGAAATAATACCTTTCTCTACGTAATTCATATCTAAATTCAACCGTTTTACCACATCGAGGATTAATGCCGGAGATTGTATACAAATCAACTCGTTATGAACGTTACTCTTCATAGAAAACAGCCCCATATCGGCAAAAGTATTTGCTTCGGACATAAAAGAAGAGCCCCCTGCAACATCGTCTTTTATCATCAACGAAGCATTACGCTCATATATAGGTTGCTTAACTACGATATAAAAAAAAGCGAACATCAGACATAGAACAACAGAAACTACAAACCATTTCCAATGTTCCAAGCAAATGAACAAAAAATCTTTTATCTGAAATAAATCCGATTGCTCGTTTTGAATATTTGATTTATTTTCCACTTCCGACATATTTAATAATATTAATCATTTAAACTGTATTTATTTACTTGAATAAGAGAGAACAACTACTATAGTACTCATAATAGAAGTTGCTAACGATGCCAAAGAAATCCAGAAAGAAGTAGACCTGACATTATTTGCGTTTACTGTTGATTGTCGAGATCTATATTTGTTCGGTTCAACATAAATCACATCGTTTTGTTGAATAAAATAGACCGGAGATTTCACAAGCGACTCTCCATCACAAAGGTTAATGGTATATACTTTTTGTTGATTTCCTTCGGTGCGCAATACTTTAATAGAATTTCTAAGGCCATAGATTGTCAAATCACCTGCCATACCTATAGCGTCAAGAATTGTAGTATTATCCCTGCTAAGCATATATTTACCGGGGGTTTTTACTTCTCCTAAAATTGAAATATAGTGATTTACGAACTCAACGGTAATTGTAGGGTCGTTAATCAAATTCCGTTTTATCAATTCTTGCTTAATACATTCGGCAACTTCACCGCGAGTCTTGCCGGAAATATTAATTTTACCGATAACCGGAAAATCTATTTCTCCTTTTTCATCAATAGTATAACAAGAGATATATTGAGAATATGCCGACCCATTTCCATTATTGCTCCCTACCCTTCTCTGCCCGACAGGCAAATTAAACAAGTCGGCCAACATCGGATCTTTACTATTTACGAGTATAGATAGCTGGTCGTTTGGCTGAGTACGCACTACTTGGTTTTCAGTCAGACTGATGGTATCTCCTGACTCCATATTTTGAAAATAGGGAATTTCTTTTATACTTCCACAAGAAACAACGGAAGTCGCTACAAAAAGAACTAACAAAAACTTTAATTTCATAATTATCTAAACAATAAAATCATATTATTTCCACAAAATCAGGTTGCACGAATACTGTAGTAAAAGTACCTAATGAAGGAATAGATACAGCCAATATTTTTTTTCTTTTTCCTTTAAAACGGGTTAGGTAACATTCCACCCCATCCATATCTCCTCCGGTAAGTCTTACTTTAGTACCCTTTTCGAGGGTAATTTCATCAGGACGAAAAAAGTTAATCTCCGAGTTACAATTATCTACAAATGAAATAAAATTATTCATCTCATTGGCGGGTACTTTCATAATTAACCTTCTCCCATTCAATCGATAAGTGGCAAAACCCAAGAAATCATACATGCTTTGAAAACATTGAACCTCTTGATATGTGGCGTAAATAAAAAAAATCCCGGGAATAATGTTTTTACGTACTTTCAAAGTTTTACCACCACATTTCTTAAGTTTATTACATCTTGCAACAAAATATTTCAATCCGGACATTTCTAAAGAATATTCAACTTTGGCTAAACTTTTTGTGTACATATTCATAACAAACCAAGCCTTCGCCGACCCATCCTTTATTTTATCCGTATCGTAATTCATTGTATCAGAAGACATAATAAATAATCATTTCAATTAAGTAATCACAAAAATAAGTCCGCTTTTACACAAGAAAAATTTACGTTTCTACCCCACTGCAAAGATAATAATTATTTTTTATTTAATAAAAATATTTCCACATTTATTTTCAACAAAAATATCTTACATAAAAAATCTCCTATTTACACCAAAAATAAAAACCGTCGGTAAAAAAAACAACAATTTACACGGATAATATATGTATAAAACTGTCGCAAATAAAGTATTATTTCGGGAAACCTATCAATAAAAAATCAACACACTGAATACATATTGTAATTAATAGATATTTTATTAAAAAAATAGTTTGCTATATAAATAAAAATCACTACCTTTGCAAAGATAAAAACATGCGGAGTATGCCTATTAACGAAAAAATAAAACAAGCATATAACATATATTGTAAATCACAGCAATACAAAGTTTTTTTATTGGATAATCAATAAAAAGGGTAACTATTTTTCTTAGAATAGTTACCTTTTTTTCATATATAATGCTATAAAACACGAAAATAAATTAATCAAGAATATGATACCATATAACAAAAAGATTGTACTTGAAAACGGAAATGAATTTTTCGGTTATGGCTTTGGGGCAGATATCGAAGCTATTAACGAAATAGTATTCAACACTTCAATGGTTGGATATCAAGAAATTATGTCAGACCCTTCGTATACGGATCAAATGGTGGTAATGACGTACCCCCTTATCGGTAACTATGGTATTACTGACGAAGATTACGAAACAAAATTTCCAACTTTAGGTGGCCTTATTGTAAGAGAATACAACGATGTACCATCTAATTTCCGTTACACAAAAACATTAAGTGAAGTACTTGAAGAACACAACATCCCGGGTATAAGTGGCGTCGATACCCGCCAAATTACAAGAATCATCAGGTCGGAAGGTTCTCAGCGCGTAATTATCACCGACATCTCTGTATCGAAAGAGGAAGCACTGAAACGCATTGCAGAACAACCGATTACTCGCAATCAAGTAGCCAGAGTAAGCTGTAAGAAACGTTGGTTTTCTCGTACTCCAAATCACAAATACGATGTTGTAGCCATAGATTGTGGCATAAAGTATAACATTATCAGAAGTTTGAACAACCGCAATTGTAATGTTACCGTGGTGCCTTACAACACTTCAATAGAAGACATCTTGGCATTTCAACCCGATGGTATTTTCCTATCAAACGGTCCCGGAGACCCTACCGATGTACCTCAAGTGATTGAAATTGTAAAACAGTTACATGGCAAACTACCTATTTTCGGCATCTGCTTGGGTCATCAAATCATCTCCCTAGCTTATGGAGCAAAAACTTACAAATTAAAATTCGGACACAGAGGCGGTAACCACCCGGTAAAAAATTTAGAAACCGGAAAATTAGAGATTACTTCTCAAAATCACTCATACGCAGTTGACGCAAAATCATTGGAAGGCACCGGTCTTACTACTACTCATATAAACCTATTAGACAACACAATAGAAGGTGTTGAGAGTGTAAAAGACCGCATATTCTCCGTACAATATCACCCGGAAAGTGCACCGGGCCCTCAAGATAGTGCTTACTTATTCGATAAATTTATCAACCTAATGAAAAACAAAAGATAATAGATATGCCAAAAAGAACAGATATAAAGAAAATCATGGTTATCGGTTCCGGACCGATAGTGATTGGTCAAGCAGCGGAATTTGACTATGCAGGTACACAAGCATGCTTGGCTTTACGTGAAGAAGGTTATGAGGTTATCCTTGTTAACTCAAACCCGGCTACTATTATGACCGACACCCACATTGCCGACAAGGTTTATATGGAACCTCTGACTTTGGAATATGTAGCAAAAATTATCAGATACGAACGCCCTGACGCTATTGTTCCAGGACTTGGAGGTCAAACAGGCTTAAACCTTGCAGTACAATTGGCAAAAAAAGGTGTACTACAAGAGTGTGATGTAGAGATTCTCGGCACATCATTCGAGAGTATAGAGCGCGCGGAAGATCGTGAGCTTTTTAAGGAACTTTGTCAAAGTCTTGGAGAGCCGGTTCTGCCTTCCATGATAGCAAATAACATGAAAGAGGGCATTGCCGCCGCAGAAGAAATCGGTTACCCGGTAGTGTTGCGCCCCGCTTTTACTCTTGGCGGAACGGGAGGTGGCTTTGCAGACAATGAAGAAGAGCTAAAAGACATTATGCGCCACGCCCTTGCACTATCCCCTACCCATCAAGTACTCGTAGAAAAAAGTATAAAAGGTTTTAAAGAGATAGAATATGAAGTAATGCGTGATGCCAACGACACTGCAATCACCATTTGTAATATGGAGAATATCGACCCCGTTGGCGTACATACAGGAGACTCTATAGTAGTGTGCCCGTCACAAACTCTCACTAACAAAGAGTACCAATTACTTCGCGATTCGGCATTAAAAATAATACGAGAATTAAAAATTGAGGGAGGATGTAATGTGCAATTCGCCCTCGACCCTCTCTCTTTCAACTACTATTTAATAGAGGTAAACCCTCGCGTCAGCCGCTCTTCTGCATTGGCTTCTAAAGCAAGCGGATACCCTATTGCCCGAGTAAGTGCAAAAATTGCCGTTGGTCTGCACCTCGATGAAATACAAATTGCAAATACTCCGGCTTCTTTCGAACCGGCTTTGGACTATGTAGTTACAAAAATTGCCCGTTTCCCATTTGACAAATTCGCCGATGCACAGAATACTCTCGGTACTCAAATGAAAGCTACAGGTGAAGTAATGAGTGTTGGTAGAACTATTGAAGAATCTCTCCTCAAAGCGGTTCGTTCGCTCGAAACCGGCGTTTGCCATATATATCACAAAAAATTCAATGATTGGGATAGTGACAAACTCTTGGATTATATCCGTACCGCTACTGATGATCGTCTTTATGCTATAGCACAACTGATACGTCTAAAAATAGACCTCGGTATGATTTATAATGCTACTAAGATTGATATGTTCTTCCTCGAAAAATTTAAAAATATTGTGGAATTTGAAAAAATCTTAGCAGCAAATAAAAACGACATCTCAACACTTAAAGATGCTAAAAAATTCGGCTTCAGCGACAAATATATAGCTCAGATTTGGGGTCTTACAGAGTTTGAACTATACCGTTTACGCGAGCGTAACAACATCTTCCCGGTTTACAAAATGATTGATACTTGCGCCAGCGAATTCTCTTCTTATGTTCCTTATTTCTATTCTACTTACGAAACGGAAAACGAAAGTATAGTTTCTGACAAGAAGAAAATTATTGTACTTGGTTCCGGCCCGATACGAATCGGTCAAGGTGTAGAATTCGACTACTCTACAGTACACGCTATTTGGTCAATACGCCGCGCCGGTTACGAAGCTATCATCATCAACAACAACCCGGAAACAGTATCTACCGACTACACTACTTCCGACAAACTCTACTTCGAACCTCTTACAGTAGAAGATGTTATGAATATTATTCATCTGGAAAAACCGGAAGGTATAGTAGTGTCGTTAGGAGGACAAACAGCAATTAACTTGGCAGACCCTCTTCATAAACTGGATGTGCCAATTATCGGTACCGATGTAAAAGCGATAGAAAATGCTGAGAATAGAGACTCTTTCGAAAAGATTATGACTACACTCGGCATTCCGCAACCTAACGGAGAGGCCGTTACAAACATCGAAGACGGAGTAAAAGTGGCAGCTAAAATTGGTTATCCCGTACTCGTTCGCCCTTCTTACGTTCTTGGAGGTAGAGCAATGCAAATTGTTAGTAATGAGGAATCTTTACGCCATTACCTTCAATCTGCAGTAGAAATTAATGTCGACCAACCTGTATTGGTAGACAAATATATAATGGGTAGAGAATTGGAAGTTGATGCCATCTGCGATGGAAAAGACGTTTTCATCCCCGGCATTATGGAACACGTAGAGAAAACCGGTATTCACTCCGGAGACTCTATCTCCGTATACCCTACTTTCTCCGTTTCTCAAACCGTTAAAGATAGAATTATAGATTATACAATACGTCTCGGTTTAGAGATTGGAATTATTGGTTTATATAACATCCAATTCATTGCCGATGAGAAGGATGATGTATATGTAATAGAGGTAAACCCACGCTCAAGCCGTACGGTTCCATTCTTAAGTAAAGCCACCGGATACCAAATGGCAGACATTGCCACAGAAGTAATTCTTGGCAGATCATTAAAAGAGCAAGGTTATACTCAAGTATATCCTGCCGAGAAAAAAAGATGGTATGTAAAAGCTCCTGCTTTCTCATTCTCAAAAATACGTGGTATTGATGCTTATCTATCTCCTGAAATGAAATCTACCGGAGAGGCTATCGGCTATGACAATAAACTGACACGTGCTCTTTACAAAGCTCTTCGTTCTTCCGGAATGACAGTTGCCAATTATGGTACATTACTTGCCACTATTGCCGACTCCGACAAAGAGAGAGCTTTGCCGCTAATAAAACGTTTTTATGATTTAGGTTTCAATATAGAAGCAACTCGCGGTACTGCCGAATTCTTACGTAAACACGGCGTACGCACTCGTAGTAGAAGCAAACTCTCGGAAGGTAGCACCGAAATATTTGATGCTCTACGTCAAGGTCATATCAATTACGTGATAAACACTATCGATATAAACCACAGTTCTACAACACGCGACGGATACGAAATTCGCCGTTGTGCAGTTGAGAACAATGTAAGTATCTTTACTTCTCTTGAAACCGTAAGAGTGCTTCTCGACGTATTGGAAGAAAAAACATTAGGCGTAAGTACAATTGATGCCGAATAATTTGATAAACATGGAAATACAAGGTTTATACACAATAGTAAGCAACGAAGCTCTTACCGCTACTACTTTTAAAATGATAGTGTCGGGATGCACAAAAAACATATCTGCTCCGGGACAATTCGTGAATATCAAACTCGATGGCAGTTTCCTACGTCGTCCGATATCAATCTGTGACTGGAATGATGATACCATTACATTAATATATAAGGTTGTCGGTGAAGGAACGAAAAAGATGAGCGAGATGGTTCCGGGAGAAAAATTAGATATGCTCGTTGGTCTTGGCAATGGTTTTTCTCTCGACATTCCAAAAATGAAGCACCCTCTACTCATCGGAGGCGGAGTGGGTGTACCACCTTTATTTGCATTAGCAAAAAAGCTAAAAGAAAAAGGATGTAGACCAACAATGATTATGGGCTTCAACACCGCAGAAGAGGTTTTTTATTTCGATGAATTTAAAGCTCTTGAAATAGAGACTATTGTATCTACAGTAGATGGTAGCGGAGGTATAAAAGGTTTTGTGACCGATGCAATGGAAAAGAGTTGCGTGCTTTTTGACTATACCTTTTGCTGCGGTCCGCTACCGATGCTAAAAGCTATCTACGAAGCTACTCATATCGACGGTCAATTCTCTTTTGAAGAGAGAATGGGCTGTGGTTTCGGAGCTTGTATGGGATGTACATGCAAAACCAATAGTGGTAATAAACGAATTTGCAAAGAGGGACCAATACTCTTTAAAAACGATATTATTTTCTAATAGTCTAAAACACAACAACAATATGGATTTATCAGTAAATTTATGCGGGGTAAAATTAGATAATCCCGTAATACCTGCTTCCGGAACTTTCGGTTTCGGACAAGAATTTGCTCAACTATATGACTTGAATATTTTAGGCTCAATTTCTTTTAAGGGCACAACAAAAGAGGCTCGTTTCGGAAATCCTACTCCGCGAATCGCAGAGTGTAAAAGCGGAATGATAAACGCTGTAGGACTGCAAAATCCCGGAATAGAAAAGGTTATTTCTGAGGAACTACCTGCTTTAAGAAGAGTGTTTAACAAACCGATAATTGCAAATATCAGCGGATTCTCGATAGACGAATATGCTTACTGTTGTGAAAAAATTGATAAGGAAGAACAAGTTGCTATTATAGAGGTAAATATCAGCTGTCCTAATGTACATAATGGAGGAATGGCTTTCGGCACTACACCACAAGCCGCTTACGATGTAACAAAAGCTGTTAAAGCAGTAACTACAAAACCTGTTTTCATCAAACTGTCGCCGAATGTAACGGATATAGTGGCAATAGCAAAAGCATGCGAAGAAGGTGGAGCCGATGGTTTATCACTCATCAATACACTATTGGGAATGCGAATAGACATAAAAAGGCGTAAACCTGTAATAGCCAACAGAATGGGCGGTTTCTCCGGTCCTGCCGTATTCCCTATCGCAGTGCGAATGGTAAATCAAGTGGCAAATGCTTGCTCTTTACCGATTATGGGATGTGGTGGCGTATCTTCTGCCGAAGATGTAATAGAAATGATGATGGCGGGTGCTACTGCAGTACAAGTAGGAGCTATGAATCTTACAGAACCTTATATATGTAAAAATATTATAGAAAAGCTCCCTGACGTGATGAGTGAATTGAAAATTAATTCTTTAACCGACATAATAGGAATAATAAATAAGTAATATGAAACGTGATGTAATAATAGCATGCGATTTTTCAAGCGCAGAAGAGACATATAATTTTTTAGATAAGTTCACCGGAAAAAAACCTTTTGTAAAAATCGGTATGGAACTGTTTTATGCGGAAGGACCGGAAATTGTACGACAACTGAAAAAACGCGGTCACAGAATTTTTCTCGATTTAAAATTACATGACATACCTAATACCGTAAAAAAATCAATGGCAGTACTTTCACGCCTTGACGTTGACATGTGTAATCTTCACGCCGCAGGAACGATAGAGATGATGCGTGCCGCATTAGAAGGTCTTACCCGCCCGGATGGCACTCGCCCCCTTTTAATAGCAGTAACACAACTTACTTCTACAAGCGAAGAAAGAATGCATAACGACCTACTTATCAATGGCAATATAAATGATGTGGTAGTGCATTATGCCAAGAATGCCAAGATTGCAGGGTTAGATGGCGTAGTATGTTCCCCTCTTGAAGCCGGAATAGTTAAAGAGGCTTGCGGAAAAGAATTCATCACCGTAACACCGGGTATACGATTCGCCGATGGTGCCGTAGGAGACCAAGTGAGAATAACAACACCGGAACGCGCAAAAGAGATAGGCACCGACTACATCGTAGTAGGACGTCCTATTACCGCTGCAGAAAATCCCGTTGCAGCTTACGAACGTTGCCTTCAAGAATTTGTTAATGAATAATTAAAATGAAATATATGGAAAAGAAAATTGCTAAAGACTTATTATCAATAAAAGCCGTATTCCTCCGTCCGGAAGAACCATTCACATGGGCAAGCGGAATAAAAAGTCCGATATATTGCGACAACCGCCTCACGCTCTCTTCAATACCTGTAAGAAATGATGTAGAAGAGGGATTGGCAGAAATTGTACGCACAAAATTTCCTGAAGCGGAAATACTTATGGGTACATCAACAGCAGGAATTGCCCACGCTGCTATAACAGCAACAATTCTTAACTTACCGATGGGCTACGTTCGCTCCGGCGCAAAAGATCATGGCAGAGGCAATCAAATAGAAGGTCGCCTTGAAAAAGGGCAAAAAGTGGTTGTTATCGAAGACCTTATATCAACAGCCGGTAGTTGCATCGAAGTGGTAAATATTCTCCGTGAAGCAGGAGCCGACGTTCTCGGCGTTGCAAGTATCTTTACTTACGGCATGAAAAAAGGATTAGACCGACTCGCCGAAGCAAAAGTAACAAATTACAGTCTCTCAAACCTCGACACTCTCGTTGAAGTTGCTGCCGAAGAGGGATATATTGCTAATGAAGACAAACAACGTCTTATTGCATTTAGAAACAACCCTTCCGACGAAAGTTGGATGAAAAAATAAACTACGATGAGACATCTTATTGAGCCCACCAATCTATCAACCAAAGAGATAGATGATTTAATGAATCTGGCTACCGACATCATCAACCATAAAGAGAAGTATAGTGAAGTATGCAAAGGGAAAAAATTAGCTACCCTATTCTATGAACCAAGCACACGCACAAGATTAAGTTTCACCGCCGCCATGATGGAGCTCGGAGGCAATGTATTAGGATTCTCCGACGCAGCAAGTTCTTCCGTCAGCAAAGGAGAAACGGTAGCCGATACAGTACGCGTTATATCCCAATTTGCAGATATTATTGCTATGCGTCACCCGAAAGAGGGTGCCCCGTATATCGCATCACAATACTCTGAAATTCCGATTATTAATGCCGGTGACGGAGGCCATAGCCACCCTACTCAAACGCTCACCGATATGCTCACTATTCACCGTGAGATAGGTAGATTCAACAACCTTACTATCGGCCTTTGCGGGGACTTAAAATATGGTAGAACCGTACACTCTCTTATCAAAGCAATGTGCCAATACGATAATATTAAATTCGTACTTATTGCACCTGATGAATTACGTCTTCCGGAATATGTAAAACACGATGTGGAGATAATTTGCAATAACAGAAACCTACCGGAATTTGTAGAAATATCATCACTCGAAGAGGCTATCCCTATGCTTGACGTGCTATATATGACTCGAGTTCAGCAAGAGAGATTTGCCAATAAAGCTGACTACGAACGACTAAAAGACAGCTTTATTCTCGACAAAGAAAAAATGCAACTCGGAAAATCCAATATGATAGTACTTCACCCACTTCCAAGAGTAAATGAGATAACCCAAGAGGTGGACGATGACCCTCGTGCTGCATATTTCCGCCAAGTAAGAAACGGCAAATATGTGAGAATGGCCCTTATTTATACCCTTTTACAATGGAAGGAACAAAACAAAACAGCAGTAGAAGAGAAAAAAGAGACTAAAGAAGGACCAAAATGCACCAACCCTCATTGTATTACCACAATAGAAAAACAACCGAATCTATACTCAAAAGAAGGTAATGAATATAGGTGTATATATTGCCAATCCCCGATGCCGGAAAAATAATATTTGCCACATCAATTAATTTTTATACCTTTGCAAAAGTAAAAACAATAAAAAACAGATATCAAAAATGGACAAAACAAGTTATGCCATAGGCCTCAGTTTCGGTCAACATTTGGCAGAAAGCGGAATTAAAGGAATAGACTACAACTCTTTTGCTCGTGGAGTTGAAGCAATGTGTGAACATAAACCATTAGAAATTGACATTCAAGAAGCACAACAACTTTTAAATACCTATTTCACTAAATTACAAGAAGAAAAAGAGGCTGCTTCTGCAGACAAACGTAAAGCCGGTGAAGAATTTCTTAAAGAAAATGCAAAACGCGAAGGAGTAAAAACCCTTGATAGCGGTCTGCAATACGAAGTCATTACCGAAGGAAAAGGCGCCATACCAACTGCTAATGATAAAGTTAAAGTACACTACCATGGCACATTAATAGATGGTACCGTATTCGATAGTTCCGTAAAACGCGGTGAACCTGCAGTTTTCGGTGTAACTCAAGTGATACAAGGATGGGTGGAAGCTTTACAACTTATGCCTGTAGGTTCTAAATGGAAACTCTTCATCCCTTATAACTTAGCTTATGGTGAAAGAGGCGCAGGAAGTATGATTCAACCTTACTCTGCATTAATCTTTGAAGTAGAATTATTAGATATTGTAAAATAAATAAAAACAGAAATGAATATGAAAAAAATATTTTTATTAGTAATTGCCGCTACTTTATTAATCTTTTCTTCTTGCGGTAATAAAAAAGCAGTTGAAATGACTAACGAAGCCGACTCTTTATCTTATAACATAGGATATTTGGTTGGAACTCAACAATTAAATTTCATTAAACAAATCGACTCAACAAAAATAAGTGTATATAAAAAAAATATCAAAAAAGGATTTAAAGGAACAAAAGAAGAATCTGAAAACGCACAAATGGGTACCAGTTTAGGTATCTTTATCTACGGTCAATTATGTAAAGATGGCTTTATTAATGGAGACTCCGCATTAGTGGCTGATTACGACGAAATTAAAAGAGGTATTTTCGATGCTCTTGATAAAAAAGAAAGCGAATTGGATGATAATCAAATACGAGAGTTTATTAACGATACCTTCAAAAAAGCAATGAATAAACAAGAAATAACAACAGATGATGTTAAAAAACTGAATTATTACATTGTTTATTCAGATGTAAAAAATATTATGAATCAAAATGTAATAAACAGTGACCCTAAAGAAATCGAAAAATTCAAAAAAGCATTCTCCAATGTAAATGCTGATAATTACATTGAGAAACAAGCTTTTTTTGTAGGAAATGAAATAGCAAATAATATTAGCAAAGATGAATCTCTTTTCGACTTAAATACCATTTGCAATATAGAATTAGTAAAAAGAGGTGTAATAGATGCTTTTGATAAGGACGAAACTTACACAACATTAGAAAAGAGTCAAGAATTTGTACAATCTTTTCAAATGAAAAAATATCTTCAAGCACAACAAAAGATACAAGAAGAAAATGCACTTCTTTACTCCGACAACAAAAAACAAGGTGAAGATTTCTTGGCAACAAATAAAGAACGCCCTGAAGTAAAAACAACAGAAAGTGGTTTACAATACGAAATTATCAAACAAGGAAAAGGTAAAACACCAACTGCTACTGATATGGTTAAGGTGCATTATCACGGCACACTAATCGATGGCACTGTATTCGACAGTTCTGTAGAGCGTAATGAACCTGCTACTTTCGGTGTATCTCAAGTAATAAAAGGATGGACAGAAGCTCTTCAACTTATGCCTGTAGGATCTAAATGGAAACTTTACATCCCTTACGACCTCGCTTATGGCGATAGAGAAGTTAGCGAAACAATAAAACCTTTCTCTACTCTTATTTTCGAAGTTGAATTACTCGATATAGTAGAAGAAGAAAAATAATTAGACAATCTATATGAAAAAATTATTTATATTACTGTTAATCATTGCGTTAATACCATCAGTGACATTAAATGCACAGACTAAAAAACGCAATTTTAAAAAATTAACAGGCACTGAGTTAACCACCACAAGCGACTCCTTAAATTATGCTATGGGGTATGCTTCCGGTGTTCAAAACCGTTTTGATGTACTCAAAGGCGATACTCTTAAATTAAAAAACCTAATCTCTTTCTGCTTAGGCCTCGAATCTGCATATAAAGATAAAGACGCTACGGCAAATGCGAATTTGAATGGTAAAACCATAGCAGAAAGCATGTTAAAAATTGCAAACGAGGATAGCGAAAAACTAATCCCTGTTGAAGGGTTTAAACTGAATATCGATTCCGTTTCAAAAGGTATTATCTATGCTTTGAGAAAAGACAACGATAATTTTAATTTAAATGAGTATTCTTCTTTTATCAACGAACATGTTTTTACTCCATTACAAACAGGAGAAAATATTAATCTCAGCCAATCTTTGGCAGATAGTATTTCGATTTTCTTCGGATTCATGAATGGTCAAAACATACTAAAGCACATGGTAAAAGGCGACACTGCATCTCACTTGATAGACGCCCTTGTAAACGGCTATAATTCATACATCAAAAATAGTGACAATATTTCAAATTTCAGCAAAGGCGAAATGTTGGGTCATTTACTTTGGGAGCAAATCGGCAATATTCAAAACTTCTTTGATTCAGAAAAAATCCCGGTAAACAAACCAATGGTACTCAACGGATTAATCGATGGAATCATGCAAAATCCAAAAGCCGCATTAAACTTTGAACAATCAAAAAACTTCATTGATAGTTTAGGCCAAAAAATTCAAAGTGAGAGAATGGCTACTCAAGAACAATTAAATCAAAACGAGGCTATTAAAAATCAACAAGAGGGTTTTGCTTTCTTACAAAATAATGCATTGAGACCGGAAGTTACTACCACCGAGTCCGGACTTCAATACGAAATTATCAAACAAGGTACAGGAGCAAAACCTACTGAATCAAGCACCGTTAAGGTTCATTACGAAGGAAAATTAATTGACGGCACAATATTCGACAGCTCTTATCAACGAGGCGAACCTATTGAATTTGTGCCAACCCAAGTGATTAAAGGATGGACAGAAGGTTTGCAATTGATGCCAGAAGGCTCTACTTATATTTTCTACATCCCTTATAATCTTGCCTACGGACCTAATGGTGCAAGTAATGTAATTCCTCCATATGCTACATTGATTTTTAAAATCGAATTAATACAAATAGTAAAATAATGAAGAAACTTAAAATAATTGCATTTCTTATATTTTCACTTGCTATGACTGTTGTTACAAACTCTTGTAACAACAGTCATTGTAATATTTCTTTACAATCTAAAAACGATTCTTTAAATTATGCCGTCGGTATTAAAGAAATGACTATTGTTCGTGACGCTCTTTTAAAGAAAAACGATACTATTACTGCCGAAGACAAATCAAACGTCATAAAAGGATTCAACTTTTTTTATAATAACAAAGACCTTGATAAAGACCAAATTAGAGCTATATACAATGGTATAATGATGGGCGATAATTTCAACTATATTCTAAAAGACGGATTCCTTTTTGGTGACTCAAATATCGTTAATAACATTGACATAATTTGCCAAGGAATTACCGACGCAATATATTTGAGAGACTGGGTAAAGGACTCTCGCTCAGCCCAAAAATGGATACAAAATAAGGTACATACTCCTCTTACAAAAGAAGAAGTTGACACGGCAAATTATATCATGGGCTTCTTAAACGGGCACCAAATACGTAATATGGTTCTGAAAACCGATACTTCAAAAGAATTTAAAGAAATCTTTTGTGAAAATCTCTTTGAAGCTATGGATGGTAGCAAATCCGCTTACTTGGAAGGTTTAAAAGGATACAATAACTTCAAAAAAAGATTTGCAGACAACACAATAATCTTCAACGACTCCGATTTTGTAAAATCAGAAGATATATTACTTGCCGGTTTCTTCTGCTATTTTGAAGATAAAACACCTCTAATAGAAGAAAAAGAGGCGTTGGATATGCTTACAAATTATTTTCAATCAAGGTCTTCAAAAATTAAAGAAGAGATTAATGAAAGTAAAAAAGAACACGACAATTTCTTTGAAGAGAATCTAAAAAAAGAAAATGTTTTTGAAACAACTGATAAGAACGTACAATACGAAATTCATAAAAAAGGAGAAGGTGAAATTGCTACGGTAAACGACACTATATTAGCACATTCCATAATATCTATCAGAGGCGGAAAAGAGATTGACAATAGCTACAAAAAAGGGAAACCGATAAAATTATCCTTATACAATATGACACCTGCTTGGAAAGAGATATTTACCCAAATGCCGGCAGGCAGTAAATTCACTATTTACAACCGCCACGATAAAAAAACAGACCCTAACGACCCTATCCCTCCATTGTCGATAATGACTTTCGAAATAGAAATATTACAGATAATAAAAGGAAAATAAAATAAGCTTATGCACAAACTCATCACAATATTAGGTGCAACAGCTACAGGAAAAACTACTCTCGCCGCTCACCTTGCTCTAAAGATGAACGGCGAGATTATTAGTGGCGACTCACGTCAAATATACAAAGGTATGGATATCGGCACCGGTAAAGATATTGACGACTATACTATTAACGGAATAAAAATACCATACCATCTTATTGATATCCGCCCCGCCGGATATAAATATAACATCTACGAATTTTACCGGGATTTTCATAAAGCCAAGAATGATATTGAACAAAGAGGGAAACAAGCTATCCTTTGCGGTGGTAGCGGATTATATCTCGAAACCGTGCTCAAAGGATATAATATGATAGAAATCAAACCCAATGAAGAGTTAAGACAGAAATTAAAAGATAAAACTATCGACGAATTAGCTGCTATACTTCAAAGTTACCCCGACTATAAAGCACATAATACTACAGATTTAGAAACGAAACAACGAGCTATTAGAGCTATAGAAATAGCCGACTACTATTATAAACACAACGAAAAACCTACTGATTTAAAGGGTATTGACTCCATAATTATCGGCGTTGACGTGGATAGAGAATTACGTAGAAAACGAATTTCCGACCGACTGATACAACGCCTCAATAATGGAATGGTAGAAGAGGTAAAAAATTTATTGGATTCCGGTATAAAACCCGATGATTTAATATACTACGGATTGGAATACAAATTCATCACGCAATACTTGATAGGAGAATTGCAATACAACGAAATGGTAAAATTATTAGAAATCGCTATTCACCAATTCGCAAAAAGACAGATGACTTGGTTTAGAGGAATGGAAAAAAGAGGAATAAAAATTCATTGGATTGACGGAACTCAAGACGTAGATAATAGAGTAAAAGAGTGTATAGAATATATAAATTCACAAAATTAACAACACAAAAAATTAATAATCAAACAGATACAAAGCAAAAAAAATTCCTCAAAAAAAATTGCGTAACTTATTAATAAAAACAGTAACTTTGCACTCGCAAAAAATCAATGATCGGGATGTAGCGCAGCCCGGTTAGCGCGCTTGCTTCGGGAGCAAGAGGTCCCGGGTTCAAATCCCGGTATCCCGACAAAATCATTACTAGAATTTTATCACCTAAAAAGAGGTTGTGTCAATAAAAAATGTGGCATAACCTCTTTTTTTTAGTAATAATCAACATAATAACAAAAAAAATAACTAACTTTGTACTTAAGTGTGCAATATCAATTTTCAACGAAACACAATGTCACACCACCTATTAAATAGTTAATTAACAACATTTTATAAATATGAACATATCATACAATTGGCTTAAAAAGTACATTACTACTAACTTAACAGCAGAAGAAATTGCAAAAATATTAACATCTATTGGTTTGGAAGTAGGTTGTGTAGAAGAGGTAGAAAGCATAAAAGGCGGATTAAAAGGTCTTGTAGTAGGGGAAGTATTAACCTGCGTAAACCACGAAAATTCCGACCATCTACACGTAACTACGGTAACAATAGGCCAAGAACCGCTACAAATAGTATGCGGAGCCCCAAACGTAGCAGCCGGTCAAAAAGTAATCGTTGCAACAATAGGTACTGTACTTTATAGCGGTGAAGAGAGTTTTACAATAAAAAAATCAAAAATAAGAGGCGTGGAATCTTTTGGTATGATTTGCGCCGAAGATGAAATTGGTGTTGGCAAATCTCACGATGGTATCATGGTTCTACCAAACGATACCCCTGTAGGAATGGAAGCAAAAGATTATTTCCATATCGAGAACGACACTCTTATCGAAGTGGATATTACTCCGAATCGCTCGGATGCAACATCCCATTATGGTGTAGCGCGTGACCTTGCCGCCTATTGCCATGCTCACGGTATAGACTATAAACTTACAAAACCATCGGTAGACGATTTTAAAATCGACAACCACTCTCTTGAAATAAAGATTGACAAAGTAGATGCAACTCGTTGCCCGAGATATTCCGGCATTACCGTAACAAATGCAACAGTAAAAGAGTCGCCGGACTGGCTCAAAAATGCATTGCAAATGATAGGATTAAGACCTATAAACAACGTTGTTGATGCCACAAACTATATCCTACATGCTTTCGGACAACCTCTTCATGCCTTTGATGCCGACAAAATTAAAGGAGGAAAAATTAACGTTTGCACCGTAGCCGAAGGCACAAAATTCGTCACCCTCGATGGCGTAGAACGTAACCTGAACACCGAAGATTTAATGATATGCAATGCCGAAGAGCCAATGTGTATCGGTGGTGTTTTCGGCGGATTAGACTCGGGAGTTACAGAAAACACTAAAAATATTTTCATAGAATCGGCCTATTTTAACCCTGTATCAATACGTAAAACCGCACATAGATTCGGACTAAATACCGACGCAAGTTTCAGATACGAACGCGGAATCGACCCTCACAACACTATCTACGTTCTTAAATATGCCGCAATGCTTATCAAAGAGCTTACCGGAGGTGAGATATCTTCTGATATTCAAGATATTTATCCTAATAAAATTGATAACTTCTCCGTTACAGTTACTTTAAACAAAATTCAATCGTTGATAGGTAAAAATTTGGAAGAGGCTGAAATAGAAAGGATATTAGAGGGCTTGGAGATACAAATTATTTCTAAAGAAAACGGCACTTACAAATTGGAAGTTCCCGCTTACCGCGTGGATGTTCAGCGTGATGTAGATGTTATTGAAGATATCCTACGCATATACGGATATAATAACGTAGAAATTAACGACAAACTGAACTCCAACCTTATCTTCAGCAAAGGCGTAAATCCGGACAAATGTCAAAACCTTATTTCAGAACAACTTACTGCATGCGGTTTCAATGAAATACTGAATAATTCGCTTACAAAATCAAGCTATTACGAGCATCTTGACACATATCCCGCTAAAGAATGCGTGCGAATAATGAATAGCCTTAGTGCAGACTTGAATGTAATGCGTCAAACACTACTCTTCGGTGGATTGGAAAGTATTAACCGAAATGCAAACCGACAAATGCCGGACTTAAAATTCTATGAATTCGGTAATTGCTACCACTATCACGAAGAAAAGAAGTGCGACGACCTTTCCCATATGAGTGCCTACTCCGAAGAATATCATTTAGGATTGTGGATTACGGGAAATAAAACATCTTTAAACTGGAGTGAGAAGTCGAATGAAGTATCGTTCTACCAATTAAAAGCTTACGTTCATAATATCCTTACCCGCATGGGAGTAAACATTATGAATACAAAAACGAAAGAAATTTCGAATGAAATCTATACTCAAGCCCTCTTTATCACTACTAGCGGAGAAAAAGAATTGGCTACAATAGGTATTATATCTCCAAAATTATTAAAACAATTCGACATCGAAAATCCGGTATACTATGCTGATATTCAATGGAAACAACTCTTAAAAGAATATGGCAAACACAAAATCAGTTATACTGAATTATCAAAATTCCCCGAAGTAAAACGAGATTTGGCTTTACTTATCGACAAATCTGTTGAATTCAAACAAATAGAAAGTATTGCTTTTGAAACAGAGAAAAAATTATTGAAATCCGTAACACTCTTCGATGTTTATGAAGGTAAAAATCTTGAGGCCGGAAAGAAATCATATGCAGTAAACTTCACCCTTCAAGACAAAGAAAAGACTTTGACCGACAAGCAAATAGATGCTATCATGCAAAAACTAATCAAAGCCTTAACCGAAAAATTAAATGCTAAATTAAGATAAAAAAAATAGAGAGTTCTACCTAAACTAGTAAGTAGAACTCTCTATTATTTACTATATGTATATGAATTCGCTAACATTAAATCAGTTAATAACCAATCAATTGGCTTTTGAACCTACACACCAGCAGGCTACATTGATTTCTATGTTATCTGAATTTATATGCAAGCCATCAGAGCATAAAGCATTTATTATCAATGGTTATGCCGGCACGGGAAAGACTTCTGTAATAAGCGGTTTAATACAAGCTCTCAATCGAACGGAACTGAAAACGGTATTATTAGCCCCTACAGGTCGCGCAGCAAAAGTCTTAAGTAATTATTCCGGACACAGCGCATATAGTATTCACAAAATAATATATCGACAAAAATCTGCCGGCACAGATGAATTCAACATCAACTACAACAAATGCAAGAATACCGTATTCATCATTGACGAAGCATCAATGATATCCAACACGGCAACAGACAACACAAAATTCGGCAGCGGTAAATTATTAGATGATCTAATAGAATACATATATACCGGAGATAATTGTTGCATGATACTATTGGGCGATATTGCTCAATTACCACCAATATTTCAGCATAATTCGCCGGCATTAAATGCAGATATCATTAAGCATTACGGACTTGACACAGAGACTTTTAATCTAACAGAAGTACTCCGTCAATCGTCAGAAAGCGGCATCTTATACAATGCCACAATGATTAGAAATGCTATCAATAATAACGATATCTCTCCTATTCATTTTGACGTTGACTTTAAAGATATTACAAAAGTAAGTGGAGAAGAATTGATTGATTTAATCAACTCTTCTTATTCCAATGTCGGTCAAGAAAACACAATCATTCTCACCTATTCAAACAAAAGAGCTACCCTATACAATAGAGGGATACGAAACCAGGTGCTGATGAAAGAGAGTGAATTATCAAATGGTGACTTCTTGATGATAACAAAAAACAACTATTTCTGGTCAAAACCATACGAAAATCTCGACTTTATTGCGAATGGCGACATTGCAGAGATAATCAGAGTCGGGCATTTTCATGAGATGTACGGAGCTCGATTTGCAGATATCACCATGCGCTTAATAGATTATGATATGGAAGTAACGGCACGTATACTTATCGATTCACTCTATGCCGACACGGCTTCCGCTACAGAAGAGCTCAACACAAAAATTCTCAATGGTATGCTTGAAGATTACGAAGTACCGGTTTCTAAACAGCAATTTTGGAAAGATGCTCAACAAAACGAGTATTATAATGCCCTTCAAGTAAAATTCGCTTACGCCATTACCGGACATAAAGCTCAAGGCGGTGCGTGGCAGCACGTATTTATCGACCAAGGATACCTGACACGAGAAATGATTACTAAAGAGTATTACCAATGGCTTTATACAGCAGTGACACGCGCTACGGAAAAACTCTATTTAGTTAATTTCTCCAGCTTCTTTTTTAATGAATAAAAAATCAACAAAACATATATTATTATGATAAAAAAAAGAATTAGAAATGCACTTGCTTTTTGTGCATTGATGTCGATTTTACCATGTTGTACTACGGTAAATATTGACAATATGGAAGTAACCTATAACCCCTCTTTAGCAGTGCCTATCGGCAATTTCAACGCCTCTCTATTTGATGTGGTAGATTACGTAAACGCTGATTATTTAGAAGCAGATAGCAGTACAAATATGGTATACTATATTTGGAGAGAGAATAATAATACCATCAATTTCGACCTTAATGACTTCTCTAACGGTGAAGTTGTTACATCTACGGAAGAGTTGAAAAATTGCGATCCTTTCTCTTCTCTATTAAAGGATGGAAAATTCATTATCCCTGCAGGAGATTACGACTTTACTACAACATCTTCATACGAATTCAGATACAACGAAAATACCTCTGAGAAAATTATTGAAATAGATAGCGTTACAATATCCAATGCACAGTTTTATTGTGACATCAACATCAGCGGTATCTCTTTGTCAAATGAAAATTGGCTTGAAATAATGTTCGTTTTCCCTAATATTACGAATAGTAAAAAAAATCAATTTTCAATTAAACTGACTTCAAATACAGGTTCCATAAGAAAAGAAATGAGCAATTTTACCGCCTATTTCTCTGATGATAAAAACACAACTAATTTAAAATTATTCTACACTCTTCACAGCAATGGCTCTCTATCTTTCGAAAAGAATTTACAAGTTGACTACACCACAAAGATAAGCTCCATAGATGTAAATGCTATTTATGGCTATTTCTGGAGCAAAGAGGCTATTACAAACGATGAAATAAATGCTGAAATACCAACAGATTTCTTTAATCAAGATTTATTTGTATCAAACAAATTATTATTCAGCAATCCGGAAATATACATGAATGTATACAACACCAACGGATTACCGGTAAGATTTTTTGTTGACGAAATATATGCCACCTCTAATAGTGGCAACAAATATTATGCAGATTTTAACGGAAATAAATATTGCTCTATGGATATTAAAAGAGCAGATACTCCCGGTGAAACAGCAAAAACTACAATAAAATTCGATAAAGATAATGGTAAAACTTATCAATTGTTTGAGGAATTTCCAAAAGATATACACTACAAATGGAAAATTTTTATCGACGATGTCAATAAAACTCCTCGTCAATTTGCTTTCATCCCTGCGAATATGAAAATGGACATTGAAGTGCGTTTACCTCTACAATTTAACCCTACTTCAGAGTTCTCATATAAGGATACTATCGACGCCGATTTCAGTTCATTGGCAGAGAATGATATTATCCCTGAAGAAATTGATATAGAATACATTAACATACATCTTGATATAGCAAACGGACTGCCTGTAAATATTGACGGCACTTTCGAATTCCTCGATGAAAACGACAATGTTGTTTATTCCGTAGACTCCGTAGCAATAGCTTCAGCTACAATTAATGATGAAGGAATTGCCCAACTCCATAGCGAATCGCATATCCTATTACCTTTTAAAGGTGATGATATCGAACTACTTTTCAAAACTAAAAAAATTAACCTAACCGCTAAAGTATCGGGATATAATAACGAATCTAAAATTGACATTCGTGCCAATAATAGATTAAATATTCATATAAGTGCTTTTGCAAAAGCTAAAGCTACAGCAAATTTAGATTCTATCACTAATAAATAACAACTGTCAATTATGAAAATTAAAAATATACTTATACCGTTTTTATTCATATTATTAAGTGTTGGATCTGTCTCTTCACAAAATACATCCACTCTATATTTTATGAAAGATATTGCAGAACGTAATGAGATGAACCCTGCTTTCACTCCAAACTGCAAATTCTATTTCGATTTTATCGTCCTACCAAATCTATATTTAGGTGTCGGAACAAATGATTTTGCTGTTAAAGACTTTGTTTTTAACAAAAATGGTGTGACGGAAAATTTCTTGTCCTCACAAGAGAATATCGACAGATTCTATAAAAATATCCGTCCTTCCACTCGATTTAATCTAAATCTGAATTTAAATATACTCTCATTCGGATTTCAAGTAAAGAAACACTACTTTACTTTTGATTTAGGACTCAAAGCCGATGCAACGGTATTTATGCCAAAAGACCTATTCAAGTTAGTACTTTACGGCACCCCGGAAGAGTATAAAGTTAATAGTTATAACTTAAAATCATTAGGTGGAGATGTAAACTTATACTCCGATATTGCATTAGGATATACCAATATCATCAACGAAAAATGGAGTGTTGGAGGTAAAGTAAAATTTTTGATGGGTTATGCAAACTTTACTACAAATGTGGACAAACTCACTCTTGATGCATCTCGCGAGAATTGGACTTTAAGGGCAAATGCACATGCTAATGCATCACTTCCAATCACATACGAAAGAACCGAAGAGGGAGGTATTGATACCGAATCTATCGCTTTACAAAGCAAAAACGAGCTTCTTCAACTGCTTTATAAACCTGCCGGATATGGTGCTGCTATCGACCTCGGTTTTACTTATAAACCGATAAAAAGCTTAACTCTCTCTGCTGCAATTACCGATTTCGGCTTTATCTATTGGAACAAAAACATCACTAACGGAACTATTGACGGAGCCCAAAATATTGATGGATTTGTAGATTATTCTTTAGGAGACACTCTCTCAGGCGAAGTAATACAAGAGAGATTGCAAGAAATTGGAAATGAAATTCTTGAAAGCATGGAAATTTCAGAGGAACCAAAGAATTATTTCTCTGCGCTGAGAGCAAATTTCGTTACCGGCATTGAATACGGAGTGCTTAAAGACAAAATTTCCTTCGGTCTTGTCAATCAATTACATTTCAATCATAAAAATGTTTATGACGAACTTACATTAGCAGTAAATTTCCGTCCTGCAAATTGGTTTAAAACTTCATTCAGTTACTCATTCTTAAACGGAAGAGGCTCTAATTTAGGCTTTGGCGTAAACTTCCTAGTCGGACCATTTAATATGTATTTGATTACCGACTTCATACCACTCTCTTGGTCTTGGGTTGAATCTGAAAAAATCGAAATTGCCAATAACAGATTACCATTACCATATCGCACACAATATACTAATATCCAAGTAGGTATGGCATTAAATATCCATCAAGACGTACGCGACAAAGACGGCGATGGAGTGTATGGTAAAAAAGATAAATGTCCTGACACAGATATGGATTTACTTCGCTTACAATGTCCTGATGCCAAACGCAAAGAATTGGTTGACAAACACGGATGTATTTACGACGATGATAAAGACGGAGTACATAATTGCTACGATAAATGTCCCGACACACCTGCAGGCGTAGAGGTAGACGGCATAGGATGCCCGGTAGACACAGACAAAGATAGTGTACCGGACTACCTCGATAAATGTCCTGATACCCCTAAAGGCGTAAAAGTAGACGCTAACGGATGCCCTATAGACAGCGATGGTGATCGTGTGGCAGACTATCTCGATAAATGCCCTGATACCCCTAAAGGCGTAGAAGTAGACGCTGACGGATGCCCGGTAGATAGCGATGGTGATGGCGTGGCAAACTACCTCGACAAATGCCCTGATACCCCTGCAGACGTGAAAGTTGACTACAACGGTTGCCCTGTAGACACCGATGGCGACGGCGTGGCAGACTACCTCGACAAATGCCCTAACACCCCTAAAGGTATAAGAGTTAATAACGACGGATGCCCTCTCGACTCCGATGGCGACGGAATTAATGACGACGAAGATAAATGCCCTGACAAACCGGGACCTGCAAGCAATTTCGGTTGTCCGGAACTCAAAAAAGAGGTGCGTAACCTGTTTAAAAAAGCTATGAACGGTATCCAATTTGAAACAGGAAAAGATGTTATCAAGAAAGTTTCATACCCTATCCTCGACCAAATCGTTGCCGTAATGGAGCTTAACGAAGAATACAACCTTACTATAAGTGGGCATACTGATGACGTAGGTGACGAAGCCAAAAACTTAGACCTTTCTAAACGCCGTGCCGCATCAGTACGTAACTATTTGATAAACAAAGGTATTGATGAAAAACGACTCACTTCTGAAGGCTACGGAGAAAGCAAACCTATTGCTGATAACAAAACGTCAAAAGGTCGTGCTTTAAACCGCCGCGTAGAATTTGAAATAAGTTACGAAACAGTAACTTACGAAAAAGTAGAGAATCCTGAGTTACAGAATATAAACACTGATAACGACTCAATCAAATAACATGACATTATGAAACTAAAAAATTTAATAGCAATATCACTGGCAGCAATAAGTATTGTTTCTTGTTCGGAAAAGCCACAAAAATACGCCTCCTACGACGACTATCCCGTATATAAAGGCAATGATTTAGGTGTAACATATAGTGCCGAATCATCCACCTTTAAAGCCTGGTCGCCGGAAGCTGAAGAGGTTAGATTAAACCTCTATGAAGATGGAGTAATAGGGGCACCTTACGCCACATACGACATGAAATATGATGGAGAAGGTGTGTGGAAATACACTGTAAAAGAAGACCTTATAGGTAAATTCTTCACTTTTCAAATAAAGCAAAACGACAAATGGCTTGGAACTACTCCGGGTATATGGGCAAAAGCCGTAGGATGCAATGGAGATAGAGCCGCCATCATTGATTGGAATTCTACTAATCCTGAAGGATGGGAAAATGACAAACGTCCGGAAATGAAATCATTTACAGATGCTATCATCTATGAAGTACATATGAGAGATTTCACTATTTCCCCCTCCTCAGGAAGTTCTTTCCCGGGCAAATTCTTAGGTCTTTCTGAAACCGGAACAAAATCGCCGGAAGGTGAAAAAACCGGACTCGACCATCTTTTGGACTTAGGTATCAGTCATGTACAAATATTACCAATGTACGACTACGGATCAATAGACGAAACCAAATTAAACCAAAACAATTACAATTGGGGATACGACCCAAAAAATTACAATGTGCCGGAAGGAGGATATTCTACCGATCCATATGCACCTAATGTAAGAATTTACGAACTCAAATCCATGATACAAAAATTACACTCTGTAGGCATACGAGTAATCATGGATGTAGTTTATAATCACACCTTTGTAGGAGCGGAATCTCATTTAAATTTAATGGCACCGGGGTACTTCTATAGAATGAAATCCGATAGCACTTGGAGCAACGGTTCGGGATGTGGTAATGAAACCGCTTCAGAGCGACCAATGATGCGACAATTCATAATAGAATCCGTAAAATATTGGATTAATGAATATCATATCGATGGATTCAGATTCGACTTAATGGGAATTCATGACATAGAAACGATGAAAGCCATCAGAGCGGCAGTAGATGAAATCGACCCATCGATATCTATACACGGAGAAGGATGGGCAGGAGGAGAATGTGCGATACCTGAAAGCGAAAGAGCAGTAAAACAAAATGCCCCACTCTTCGCCCCTATAGCAGTATTTAGCGATAATATCCGCGATGGACTTCGTGGCAACTGGACAGAGGGCGATGCAGGAGGATTCCTCGCCGGCAAAGATTTGGATGAAACCATAAAATTTGGCATTGTAGGAGCTACAAACCACCCTCAAGTCGACTTCAACAACATCATCCATTCAAATGCCCCTTATGCAACAACTCCGGCTCAAGTAATCAACTACGTCTCTTGCCATGACGACCCTTGCATTGTTGACAAACTTAAAGCCACTTGCCCTGAAGCTACTATAGATGAGATAATTAAAATGGACCTCTTGGCTCAAACAATAGTTTTCACAAGTCAAGGTGTGCCATTTATATACGCCGGAGAAGAGGTGCTACGCGACAAAAAAATGGTTCATAACAGCTACAACTCTCCCGACTCAATAAACGAGATAAATTGGAGTAACAAAGCAAAATACAATAACGTATATAAATTCTATCGCTCCCTTATCCAATTACGTAGATGTCACCCTGCTTTCCGAATGAATAGTGCCGAGAGTGTTGCGGAAAACCTTCGCTTTATGGAATCGGAACCGGGCATAATAGCCTATACTATTAACGCAAAAGAATGTGGCGACTCATGGTCTAAAATAATGGTTATTCTAAATAGAAATAAAGAACCTAAAAACATAAACCTTGACGGCGAAACTTGGAATGTATATTTAAAAGACGAAACATTTATCGTTGAAGAAAAACAAAAAGTGTCAAACACTATCACGATAAATCCTACAACGGCTATCATTCTATACCAAGAATAATAGATGTATTTATATGTTTAAAAACATATAATCAAACATAATAAAAACATAACGAATTGAATAGCAATAGCAACAAAAATAGACTTTAAATAATTTTGCTATTTAGAAAAAAATTCGCACCTTTGCATTATAAAATGCCGAGGTGCGTTTTTATTTATAAACACAAAAAATAAGAGTTTTTTATTATGAATTTCAGCAGAAAATTATTTATCGGATTATTAATGATTGCTTGCTTTTCCGTAACTGCACACTGTCAAGATAAATCATTAAAAGCCTACGTAATAGGATTTTACAATTTAGAAAATTTATTCGACACAATAAATGACCCAAATAAAAACGACGAACAATTTCTACCTGATGGAGATTACTCATGGGGTACATTAAAATACACCAACAAACTAAAGAAAATGTCGTATGCCATATCTCAAATGCCAAAAAATTTAGCGGTATTAGGCGTTTCTGAAGTAGAGAACATCGACGTATTACAAGATTTGGTAAAAGAAGAAAGTATAATCAACAGAAACTTAAAGCCGATATTGGTAGAGGGTCCGGACAAGCGAGGAATAGATGTAGGCTTATTATATAACCCGGCATTTTTCACCCCGACAAACGTAACATCCACTCGCATCATCAGCGAAATACCCGACTTTTATACCAGAGATCAACTCTGCGTTTCAGGCTTGTTAGACAACGAAGAAATACATATCATAGTACTCCATTGGCCATCAAGAGGAGGCGGTTTAAAACGTTCTAACCCACGCCGTGCCGATGCAGCAAAAACTACAAAACACATCTGTGATTCACTCTTTAAAATCAATCCACAAGCAAAAATCGTCATCATGGGCGACCTTAATGACGACCCTGTCGACGCCTCTGTCACCAAACACCTCGGAGCAAAAGGCCAAAAAGAGAGCGTTGCCCCTCAAGAATTATTCAATACCACTTACAGCTTATACAAAAAAGGTATTGGTTCGCTCGCATATCAAGATTTGTGGAACCTTTTCGACCAGATTATAATTTCCCACGACCTGCTCGGAAAAGATTATAACACACTAAAATACTGGAAAACAGAAATCTTTAATAAAGACTTTCTAAAACAGCACGAAGGTAAATACAAAGGATATCCGCTACGAACACACTCCGGCGGAGTATGGACTAACGGCTATAGCGACCACTTTCCAAGTTTAATGTGGGTAGTAAAATACAACGAAGCACAAGAAAGCAAATAAACGAACCACATTAAAAGGTTTTTAGAACAACAACGTAACAGTTCACAAAAAATAAGATAGAATGGCTAAAAAGGCAAAATTCCACTACAATCCGGAGACCCTTTCGTTTGAAAGAGTGGAAACATCTGCGCGAAACATTCTGAAAAAAATCTTTATACACCTTTTTTCAAGTGCAGCCATCGGCTTTATTCTATTTCTCATCTTCACACTCTTAATAGATTCTCCTGAAGAGAAACAGCTGAAAAAAGACTTGGAAACGATGAAAGTAAAATATCGGCTGTTAGACAAGAAAGTAGATCAACTGACAAAAATATCTCACGACTTACAACAGAGAGATAACAACCTTTACAGAGTAATCTTCCAAGCTGAGCCACTGCCCGACTTCACCGCAGGATACAGCAATGAAGGCGCATTAATTAACGAATTATCAGATAAAAGCAGCTCAAAAATTCTCAACGAGACATCCAAAAAAGTTGAGATGCTCAGCAAACAAATCTACTCACAAATACAGTCATACGATGAGATAGTGGAATTATTAAAAACAAACGAAACAAAACTACAAAATATTCCGGCGATACAACCGATACTAAATAAAGATTTAACTAAAGTAGCATCCGGATTCGGCTATCGTATCGACCCTGTATACCACACAAGAAAGATGCATACCGGTATGGACTTTACAGCCCCGATTGGCACGGATATCTTTGCCACAGGAAACGGAGTTGTAACTTTTGCCGGGTGGAAACAAGGCTATGGCAATACTATAATTATCGATCATGGCTTTGGTTACGAAACATTGTACGCACACTTAAAGAAAATAAAAGTACGAGAACGGCAAAAGATAAGTCGCGCCGACATAATCGGTTCTGTAGGAAATACCGGAAAAAGTACCGGTCCTCACCTCCATTACGAAGTAATCTTCAAAGGTCAACATGTCGACCCATTGAACTTCTATTTCTTAGACTTATCACCGGAAGAATACGACAAAATGATACAATTAGCACAGAACGCAGGTCAAGTACTTGACTGATAACAACAAATAACCGTCTATGATAGATTATCACAATCTTACTCCTGAACAAGAACAGGAAATGATAAATAACGAGTTTAAAGCACTACTCAATGATTATGCGGCAACTCAACACAAGCAAAGAGTAGAGATAATAACAAAAGCTTTTGAATTTGCCAACAAAGCCCACAACGGCACCAAACGTCGTTCCGGGGAACCATACATCATGCACCCCCTTGCTGTGGCAAGAATCGTAGTGAATGAAATAGGACTCGGCTCAACATCTATCTGTGCAGCTCTTCTGCACGACGTTGTAGAAGATACAGACTATACATTAGAGGATATTGAACGAGAATTCAACCCGAAAATAGCTTCCATAGTAAACGGACTGACTAAAATTTCCGGAGGTATTTTCGGAGATAATGCTTCCGCTCAAGCAGAGAATTTTCGCAAATTAATACTTACAATACCGGAAGATGTAAGGGTAATCCTTATCAAAATGGCAGACCGACTACATAATATGCGTACACTCGGATCGATGCCACCCGCAAAACAACTTAAAATTACGGGAGAAACTCAATACATCTATGCCCCACTCGCCCAAAGATTAGGTTTCTTCCTGATAAAAACAGAGTTAGAAAACCTTAGTTTTAAATACGAACAACCAAGTATCTACGCAAAATTAGAGAGGCAAATTCTACAAGCCACTCCGATGTTGGAAGACTCCTTCCAAATTTTTATTCAACCTATTAAAAAGATTCTCGACAGCTACAATTATCAATACGATATAGTAAAAAGAATAAAATCTCCATACAGTGTATTCAAGAAAATGCAGACAAAACACTGTACTTTTGAAGAAGTTTACGACCTGCTTGCAGTACGTATCATTCTAAAGCCAAAAGAAGGGGAGAATGAAAAAGCCAACTGTTGGGTAACATATTCTGCGATAACAAGTATTTACACACCCCATCCCGACCGTACACGAGATTGGATTAATACTCCGAAGAGCAATGGATACGAAGCTCTACACGTAACGGTGATGGGCCCCGGAGGTAACTGGATTGAAGTACAAATACGTAGCCAACGTATGAACGACATTGCCGAACGCGGACTTGCAGCACATTGGAAGTATAAAACCGGAGAGAAAACCGAATCAGACCTCGATCAATGGTTTAAATCCGTAAAAGATATGCTTGATTCCAGCGATTTTACTAACGCTATAGAATTCATGGATACCTTTAAATTAAACCTCTATTCTTCTGAAATATTTGTATTTACACCCAAAGGCGATATTCATAAAATGCCGGCAAAGTCCACCGCCCTCGACTTCGCTTTCGCATTACATTCCGACATTGGCACTCACTGTATAGGAGCTAAAGTAGACCACAAATTAGTACCTATCAGTTACGAACTCCAAAGCGGAGACCAAATAGAAATATTGACATCTCCAAACCAAAAACCACAAGCAGAATGGCTCGACTTCTGCACGACAAGTAAGGCAAAAGCTCATCTTCGTACTTATCTGAAGAAAGAACTTAAAGAATTCACTAAAAACGGACAAGACAAAGTAGAAGATGCCCTTAAGAATATTAAGCAAAAAATTAATGCCACTACACTACAGCAACTGATAAATCACTATAAAGTACAAAATGCCAATGAATTATACCTTAATGTAGGAAACGGAAAAATTCAATTAGACGATGTACCTACAATATTCTCAAACCAAACACAAAGTAAATGGATGAGAATATGGAAATTACAATTTGGCAGTTTCAACAAAAAAGAGGCAGACCAAACTACTACACAAACCCCTGTTATCAACAGCAAAAAAACCATACACATCACAGATGCCGATGTAGGAGCAGGTTACAAAATTGCCGATTGTTGCCAACCGATTCCGGGCGATAACGTATTGGGATTCATCGATGATAGCGGAACAGTAATAGTACATAAATGCGATTGCCCTGTAGCTCTAAAACTACAAGCCAATTACGGAAATCGTATTCTTTCGGCCGATTGGGAGACAAAACGTGTACTCTCTTTCTTAACAACAATAGAGATATCCGGTATCGACCAAACCGGACTGTTAAAACAGATAGTACATATCATCAGCGATGACTATGCAATAAACATCAAAAAAATAAATATCGAAACCACAGATGGTGTGTTCAAAGGCACATTAGATATATATGTCTACAGCACGGAAGACATAGACAATCTCTGCAGAAATCTGCTCAAAATCAAGGCGCTACAATCAGTAAAGCGCATTAAATAAATTATGAACAAAATCCGATTAAGTCGCATCGGCAGCACTTTCCGATTCAGAAAATTTTCAAGGAATCATTATGCTGCATTTAGTTCGATGCACAAAGAAGTAACTATCGGCACTCTGAAAAGGGCTACTATCGATGCTCAAATGAAAAAGAGTCACACCATTATTCAAACACTCAATGTGTTTGAAAAGAGCATCATTGCACTCTTTGAAAACGACAATGAGCATGCCGACCAAGGCAATACACTTACCTTGGATTTGATTTTATTGCCTATTACAGGCAAAGTAAATAACATCTATCCCGCTCGTAAAACATACTATAGTTTTACGACATTAAATACATCATAGAGAATATGCAATTCACACATTGTATATTCTCTATTTTTATTTAAAAAACCAATAACATCGTAAAACTAAAAAATTAATAATAATGAAAAAAATAACAATTATAACATTATTACTTATCATAGCAAAAATATGTTTTGCAAATAACGAATTACTTAACTCGGCCGACACAACAACAAAACAGCTTAACGAAGTATCCGTTACCGCAATGCAAACGAAAATTGCCAACAACAAATTGCACGTAATCACAGTAATTGACAAAAAATCTATAGAAGGTATACCGGCAGAAACTGTCAGCGACTTATTGGAAAACCTGCCCGGAGTAGACGTTCGTAGTAGAGGTATGAACGGAGTGCAAGCCGACCTCTCTATGCGAGGAGGAACCTTTGACCAAGTAGTGGTAATGCTTAACGGCATTAACATTACCGACCCACAAACAGGTCACTACTCACTCGATTTACCAATAGATGTAAGTATGATAGACCGAATAGAAATTCTACAAGGAGCAAATATGGAAATATTCGGATTATCAGCCTTTTCCGGAGCTATTAACATCATCACCGGCTCGGAAGAAGTAAACAAAACAACAGCTTCTGTAACCGTAGGAGATAACGGATATATCAATCCCGTATTAGGAGCTAACTACACTATCGACAACTGGACTTTGGTAGGATCGGCATCCTACAATCAATCATCCGGATATATGCACAACACCGACTATAAATATGGCAATGCATATCTTCAAGCGATATATAGAGGAGAAAAAATCGGAACTTTTGACTTACAACTCGGAGGTCAAATAAAAGGATTTGGTGCTAACAGTTTCTATTCATTAGCATATCCGAATCAATACGAAGCCACTAAAACTTTATTAGGTTCTTTAAAATACAATGTGATGATAAAAAGTTTTGGCATTGAAGCATCGGTATATACCCGTACACACCAAGACAGATTTGAATTAATACGCGATTATGTAGATGCACCTGCTTGGTACACAAATCATAACCACCACCTTGCCACAACCATTGGGGGTAATATCAAAGGAGCATGGTATTCTTCAATAGGAAAGACAAGTGTAGGAGTAGAGATTCGAAACGAACGAATATTATCTAACGTACTTGGAAATCCGATGGAAGAAACACGCCATGTACCGGGACAAGCAGACGATGTAGTGTTTACTCACAGCAAAAATCACTTGAACGTCAACTACTTTTTAGAACAAAGTTTCTTTGTAAAGAAATTCTCTGCATCTGTAGGAGCATCCGGTAACTACAATACTATGTTCAAAAACAACTTTGCTTTTGGTGCTAACATCGGTTATCAATACGTGCAAGGAGGAAACGTATTTGCTTCTGTAAACCGCTCATTACGCCTCCCTACATTTACGGATTTGTATTATAAAAGTGCAACCCAACAATCAAATCCCGACTTAAAAGCAGAATCAAGTTTAACTACTGAAGTCGGAATAAACTACAACAACTATGGCTTTAGCACACATTTAAATTTGTATTATAGAATAGGCAACAACATTATCGACTGGGTAAAAAAACCGGAAGATGAAAAATGGATTAGCCTCAATCATAGCCGCGTAGATGCTATGGGTGGTGAAGTATCATTAGGTTACCACTGGAACGAATGGATACCAAAAGCTGAAGTAACATACAGTTTCTGCCACCTAAATAAAGAGTCCGGAGAGTATTTATCAAAATATGCATTAGACTATTTAAAGCATAAACTCACTATACTCCTTGAGCATAAAATATATAAAGGTTTTGGAGCATCATGGCAATTCTCATACCAACAACGAAACGGAGAATATACTAATGTAGAAGGAGCCGTAGAGAAATATCAACCTGTTTGCCTGCTCGATGGTAAAATATTTTGGCAAGGTAAAAAAATACGTCTCTTTATAGAAGCCACAAATATTACAAATAGCAAATATTACGACTACGGAGGCATTCTACAACCGGGTATTTGGGCAAAAGGAGGAATTATTGTAAGAATATAATAATCAAAAAAGTTATATTATCCATCACTACTGTCCACTAAAAATATTTAGCATTTCAAATAATTACAAATTGTAAGTT
>SAMEA3663026__coassemble_220_pt1 | contig 93222 bp, 86 predicted proteins | sample SAMEA3663026__metabat2_low_PE_015 | metagenome-assembled genome bin SAMEA3663026 (sample SAMEA3663026) | pig gut metagenome | biome: pig gut; feature: pig-associated habitat; material: faeces | place: France | collected 2012
GGAAGGCTGGAAAGGAAATCCACAGCCGCCAGAAAATCCTCGGTATTGATGTCAGGTGAAGAAGTGCGTCGAGGTTCACCACCGCTTTCCCCTGTAAAAGAAGGGTCGAAAGCACAAGCGACAAATCCTCTTTCAGCCATCTTCATGGCATAGAGTCCGCTCGACTGCTCCTTTGATGCGCCAAAAGGTCCGCACACCGCAAGACCCATCCTGTTGCTTCCACTTTTTGGGGTATATAAATCTCCCACAAGTGTGATGCCGTATTGATTCTTGAACTCCACCTTCCGGTGATTGACTGTCTCGCTCAACGGGAACACCTTATCCCATTTTTCTTTTTTCCTTTTGTCCTGCACATCTTGTGCTGACGCATTGGTTGTAAGTGCCATTGCCATCGAAATTACTATTAATAAAAATACTTTCTTTTTCATAATCACTTAGTGAATAAGGTTTCGGGTGCAAAATTACAACAAACGGAACATACACGCTATACCTGAATCGTGGAAAAAATTACCTAAATTAATATTTTTATTATTTTATAAGAAGGACTAAAAAATCATTCTCGAATAATTGGAAGACATAACATGCTGATAAATCAAAAATAAAAGGAGGAAATTATTTATTTTGGGGCTAGTAATATATAGAAAAGATTAATGTTAATGATAGATAAAAAAACGGGCATATGAAAACCATACGCCCGCGTAATATATAACAATTGATTATTGATTCAATTATTTAATGAGACCTGATTCGTAGAGAACTTGGTTTGTTTTACGAACAGCAGCTTCTGAAGCAGCAAGTTTTGCTTTTTCATCGGCATTAAGCTCGAGTTCTACAATACGTTCGATACCGTTTTTGCCAAGGATTACAGGCACACCGATCATGATATCTTTCATACCATATTCGCCATCGAGATAAGCGGCACAAGTAATCATCTTGCCTTGGTTTTTGATGATAGATTCTGCAACAGAAGCAGCAGCAGCACCCGGAGCCATCCAAGCTGAAGTACCGAGAAGACCTGTAAGAGTAGCACCACCAACCATTGTAGATTTAACAACTTCTTCGATTTTTTCTTTAGAGAGGAAGTTAGTAATAGGCATACCTTTATAAGTAGCAATACGATCGAGTGGAATCATAGTAGTATCACCATGGCCACCGATTACGATACCTTCTACCTCATTAGCATTGCAACCGATAGCTTGGCTAATGAAATATTTGAAACGAGAGCTATCAAGGGCACCACCCATACCGATTACGCGGTTACGTGGCAAACCGAGAGTTTTGTAAGTCAAGAATGCCATAGGGTCCATCGGGTTGGCTACAATTACAAGGATAGCATTTGGAGAAAATTTCAAGCAATTTTCAGTTACACTTTTTACGATACCGGCATTAACACCGATAAGCTCTTCACGAGTCATACCCGGTTTACGAGGAATACCTGAAGTGATAATAACTACATCAGAGTTTGCAGTTTGTGAATAGTCGTTAGTTACACCTTTCACTACTGTATCAAAACCCATTAATTGTGCAGTTTGCATGATATCCATTGCTTTACCTTCTGCAAAACCCTCTTTGATATCAATAAGAACAACTTCGTTGGCAACTTCATTTACAGCCAACACATTGGCACATGTAGCACCTACGTTACCTGCACCTACAACCGTTACTTTAGACATGATTAATAATTTAAATTTATGTAAATAATTTGTTAATAATTCTATACATTTGGATTATTCCGCTACAAAGGTACACTTAAAAAATGGAATAAAGAAATTTTTCCTTATTATTTTTTTGTCGCACCAATATTTATCAACACACTATAAATCAGTAATATAAAATATTAAAATTATTATTTTCTTCAAAACGGCATAATATTTTCAAGAAAAACCGCTAATAATTTTTCAAAATTTTGCTTGAAACAATCATGATTCGGAAGAATTACGGAAATTATTATCGACATAACTACCGTTATCTATTTTCTTAAAATCTTTTACATATCTGATTCTAAAGAGCAATGCAGCGGTAGATAATCCTCCGATGAATCCCGCCCAGATACCTAACGGACCCCAATTACAAATAAAAGCCAAGAAATATCCTAATGGAAGATTTATTACTACATAAGATATGAAAGCGGCATACATGGTTATTGTCACATCTTTTATTCCCCTCAAAATGCCGGCTCCTACTACTTGCATCCCATCAAAAATTTGATATATTCCTACAGCAATTAGTATTTGTGCGCCAATTTTTATAACCTCTGTATCTTCTGTAAAAAGCGACATTACAGGATATCTAAGTATCACAAAGAGCAAACCCATAACGATTGTCACTAACAGACATAGGTGGACGGAAGCATTAGCCGCCATTTTCATAGATTTAAAATCTCTTGCTCCGTATTGGTGACTTACCCTTATTGTAGTTGCATTAGCTATTCCGAGTAGGATAGTGAAAGAAACCATGCTGATATTTGAGCAAATTTGATGACTTGCCATAGCAGTGGCGCTTATCCATCCCATCATAATTCCGGATAATGAAAATGCAGAAACTTCTAAAAGTGTATGCACAGCAATAGGAGTTCCCACTCTATACAGTTCTTTTTGCTCTGTAAGGTTAAAAAGGTTTGAAAAGCATTTCTGATGATAAATTCTCCAACGTTTTACAAAACAGAGATAGATAACAAACAGCACCACCAGCATTATACGGGATATCAAAGTAGCAATACCTGCACCAACAACTCCCAACTCCGGGAATCCGAATTTACCATATATTAATAGATAATTAAAAACGATATTTATCACGTTTGAAGCGAGAGTAATAGCCATAGCTACTGCTGTATTTCCAAGACCTTCGAGCCACTGTTTAAAAACAAAGAAGATGGAATTTGGCAGTAAGCTAAGTATAAGAATAAGGAAATATTGTTTTGCAAAAACCACCACTTGCGGGTCTTGTCCCATATATGGCATAAAGATACGTACAACGTATAGTATCAATCCTACAACGACAGAAACATATATTGCCATGTACATCATATTGGCAAAGAAACGACTTATTTGTATATTATCACCTCGAGAAAACAATTGTCCGATAATAGGGGTACCTCCCATCATCAATCCGCTGACAAATAAAGAGCCGAGTAGAAAAATAGAGGTGGAAAAAGCTACAGCGGCAAGTTCTATTGTACCTAACCTGCCCACCATTAAAGTATCAATAATCTGAACGAAAGTAGTACCCATACTCGACATGATTATAGGTATTGCGATTTTCAGATTACGGGAATAAAATGGCAAATACTCTTTTACAAACATACAGATTAAGAATTTAGATTTTACATAAAGATTGATTAAGCGCAAAACAAAATAGACCACATAATAAAATATGCGGTCTATTTCAAAATTAAGCTCTCCCTCTTGGACTTGAACCAAGGACCCTCTGATTAACAGTCAGATGCTCTAACCAACTGAGCTAAGGAAGAATACTTTTAAACTATTTGTAGCGAAGAGCTACTTGAGATTGCTCTCCCTCTTGGACTTGAACCAAGGACCCTCTGATTAACAGTCAGATGCTCTAACCAACTGAGCTAAGGAAGAATTCAATGGGGGACCTCAATACCCTCATTTGCTCGGCAAAGGTACACCTTTTTCCTTTATCTGCAAAATTTTTTCAAGTTTTTTTCGAAAATATTTTAATCAACCCTATAACTATATATCTTTCAATATATTGTAATAACAACATCAATACAAATGGAGTATACAATCAAGTAAAAATGATAAAAAACAAGCGCATTTTGGTGTATTAAAAGCGATGAAAAAGTCATTTTTTTGAAGTCAACAACGGTAAAAGTGCTTTTGCAGTATAAGAATCCGTGCATTTTACCACCTCTTCCGGAGTACCACAAACTACAACTTCGCCGCCTTTTTCTCCTCCTTCCGGCCCGATATCAATAATATAATCGGCACATTTTATTACGTTCAAGTTATGCTCAATAATCACAACGGTATGCCCTCTTGCCACTAAAGCATTCAAAGCTTTCATCAAGATATTGATATCATGTGAATGAAGTCCGGTAGTAGGTTCGTCAAAAATAAACATTGTAGGCTGTGACGTTTCTTGTGCAAGGAAATATGCCAATTTTACGCGTTGGCTTTCTCCTCCCGACAAAGTACTTGCACTTTGGCCTAACTTCACATATCCTATTCCCACATCTTGTAGTGGCTTCAACCGTTGTATAATCCTGTCTGTGATGCTGTTATCATTATATTTTGTAAAGAATTCCAACGCTTGATTGATAGTCATTTCGAGCACATCATGGATATTACAATCGTGAAATTTCACTTCGAGCACATCATGCTTAAAACGAGATCCGCCACAAGCCTCACAAGGCAATACGATATCAGCCATAAACTGCATAGGCACAGTAATAGTACCCTCACCGGCACAAACGGGACAGCGACCACCATCTACATTGAAAGAGAAATAAGCAGGGGTAAAACCCATCTGTTTTGCCAACGGCTGTTCTGCAAAAAGACGCCGTATCTCATCATAAGCCTTTATATATGTCACCGGATTCGACCTGCTTGATTTACCGATCGGATTTTGATCTACAATTTCTACTGCTTTAAGTAAATTTACGCTCCCGTTCAAATCTCCATAACTGACTTTTTCGGATATTGTATTGTTAATTACTTTATTAAGAGCATTATATAATACATCCTTAACAAGGCTACTTTTTCCCGATCCCGACACCCCTGTCACTACCGTCATAATTCCCAAATAGAAACGCACGTCAATATTTTTTAAATTATGATGAGTAGCATTTTTCACCTCGATATAATTAGATGATTTTCTGCGACAAAGTGGTATTGGAATTTCAAGAGAACCGTTAAGATATTTAAGAGTGTAAGATTCTTCGGCTTTAATAGAATTCAATTCCGACACATTTGCAGCCATCACTACCCTACCGCCATTTCTTCCGGCATTAGGGCCCATATCTATGATATAATCGGCGGCTCGCATTATCTCTTCATCATGCTCTACAACGACGACGGTATTACCCAACTGTTGCAATTGTCGCAAAACTCCAATAAGCCTTTGAGTATCACGCGGATGAAGTCCTATACTTGGTTCATCCAAAATATAAAGAGACCCCACTAAAGCAGAGCCGAGGGAGGTAGCTAAATTAATACGTTGACTCTCTCCTCCGGAAAGAGTATTACTCTGACGATTTAATGTAAGGTATTCAAGGCCTACATTAATAAGGTATTGAAGTCGCGAAGTAATCTCCTTCAACAATTTTGTTGCTATACGCTGCTCGTGCTCAGGCAAATCGAGGTTTTCAAAAAAATTATATAATTCTGAAATAGGAATATCAACGAGGTCGCAAATACTTTTTCCCGCAATTTTCACGTAAGTAGCCTCTTTTTTCAGACGAGTACCATGGCACGACGGGCAGATTGTTTTTCCGCGATACCTGGCATACATTGTAGCATATTGTATTTGATGTTGTCTGCTTTTCAGCATCGCGAAGAAATCATTAAGCCCTTGAAAATATTCATTACCGGTCCACAACAAATTCTTCTGCTCTTCTGTAAGTCGATAATAAGGGCGGTGGATAGGAAAATTAAACTTATCGGCATTGGCTATTAAATCTCTTTTTGCCACGCCCATAACGGGCCCTCTCCACGGCACAATGGCATCATCATATATACTAAGAGATTTATCGGGAATAACGAGGTCGGCATCAATACCCATCACATTTCCAAACCCTTCGCACTCGGCACAAGCCCCAAGAGGATTATTAAAGGCGAACATCTTATCGGATGGGAGATTAAATACCATTCCGTCCGCCTCAAAAGTTTTTGAAAACGGGAACATACGCCACTCATCACCATTTTGCACGGCAACAACACATTTGTCATTACCCTCAAAAAAAGCCGCTTCTACCGAATCGTAAAGTCTATTTACAAGTTCGTTACTTTTACTTGCCTTAACCCTGTCAACAACGAGATAAGCCGGTAATTTAAAGAGCGACACATCATTTATCAAGTCGCTGATTTTACACAAATTACCGCCACAAAACATTCTACTGAAACCTTGAGAAACAAACATTTTCAGCATATCAGAGAAAGCAGCGGATTTAATTTTTTCGGGAAATTTCTTTTCTGTCAACAAAAGTATATGGGTTCCTTCCGGCTGTTTCGTAATAAAATCTATCACATCGTCAACAGTATGACGCTTAACCTCATCACCGGAAATAGGGGAAAAAGTGTGACCAATACGAGCGAAAAGTATTTTCAAATATTCGTAAATCTCGGTAGTTGTGCCCACCGTAGAACGGGGATTATTATTGATAACCTTTTGCTCTATAGCTATCGCAGGTGGAATACCTTTAATAAAATCCACTTCCGGCTTATTCATTCTACCGAGGAATTGACGCACATAACTACCAAGCGACTCCACGTATCTTCTTTGCCCCTCGGCATATAAAGTATCAAAAGCCAAAGAAGACTTTCCGGAGCCGGAGAGGCCTGTAATCACAACGAATTTATTGCGAGGTATCTCTACATCCACCCCTTTAAGGTTATGTACCTTGGCATTTTTTATTATGATATTTTCATTTTTCACTCTCTATCTCCCTAAAGAAACAACAAAAGAATATCTTCCAAATATGAGTTGATATAAAACAACGTAACGACTTATCTTTCAAGCAACAAGAAAAGTTTATTTTTCTGAATAAGAGTTGATAGCACGGATTTCGCCCGTATTCTTATTAAATAAAAGGGAACCAACTTTTTTATCAATAAAATCGGCAGGCAAAGCAATGGAATACCCAAATTGAGGCATAGGTACAACCTTTGTCTCTTTGATTTTATTATCTACAAAAACGGAGATTACCGCTTCTCCCGGCACGTTATAATAAAAACCTTTCTTCTGTTTTGCCTCTTTTTTTGTCTCTTCAGGGATAGTTTTATAACTTCCTTTTATGCTGATATATATAGGGTTACCCATTACATCATCGGCACTTTTCAAGCCCTCGTCGGTACTAATTCGGGCAATCACATAATCAACCTCATCTTTTGTCGGGGTGATAAAATAGCTCTTTGTTTCTTCTACAACAATACGTTTTCCAAGAAACAACTCAAGTAATTCCGCCTCTTGTTCATCCATCTCTTTGAGCATTGCTTTCAAAGCAGTACCATCAGGTAAGACTTCTAATTCAGCTCCGATTATAGCAGCTCTATTCTCTCTAATTTCGTAAATCTGCTTGGCGGCCATCTCTGCCATTTTCGGAATAGAAGAAGATACAAGTGCCTCCTCTTTCAGGCAAGAGAAGTCGAAAGAGTCCGATTTTCTTTCTGCGATTTTACCTTTTTTTGATGCTGATTTATCAATTTTTTCACCATCATATCTCTCTTTATCTCTTTGATGTGGAGCTCTAAAATCCGAAGATATATTATGTGGATCTACGGAATGTGATGCTTTTGGAATATTTACTCCTTTTATCAAACATGAAGAATAGAAAGAGATATTATTTGCCCATCCTTTCTTATCGGGTAGAACTTGATACATTTTACTTTCATCTACAACCGGTTTCGTACCTATAGTTACATTCGTCACCTTCCACACTGCAGACTCGTGACTTATAAAATTTTTAACAGCCAAATATCTTTCGGCATATTGATAAAAAGGACCCGGTATTTCTCTCACACATTGTGCTTTAACTTCAACCACCACCTCCGTTTTAGGAAGGGCATACACTATACCTTGAGGCCTTGTACCCGGTGTAAAACGAGTAACATTTGTCTGTGCCGCAAGCATTAAAGCAGCACATAAGGCACATAGAAATAGAAATAAACGATTCATATATTTTTCTAATTTAATCAACATACAAAGGTACAAAAAAAATCTTAGTTTCAATATGCTAGTATAAAATTAATCAAAGCACCGCCAAGCAGCCCAAAAAATTACAACCTCACAAAAAAAGGGATTGAAAATAATTGTATAAACAAATAAAAATTCATACCTTTGTAAGTGTTATTGACAACAACAACTTTTTCTATATATTACTCAAGCGGATTAAATTTCGCTTATTTAAGTTATATGCCTTAATGATAACAAATAAACACACCTAATATATGACAACATTAATTAAGAACATCGGACGACTAATACAAACCGAAAACGAGATTCGCCCTTACGTAGCCGGCGAAGCGATGAATCTATTGCCTGAAATAGAAAATGCCTATTTATTGATAGAAGACGAAGTTATCAAATCATTCGGCAAGATGGAAGAAGCCCCATCTACAGCAGATGAAGTTATAGACGTCTGCGGCAGATATATACTTCCATCTTTTTGCGATGGTCACACACATATAGTATATGCAGGGAGTCGCGAGCACGAATTTATAGACAAAATAAACGGATTAAGTTATGAAGAGATAGCAAAGCGAGGTGGAGGAATATTAAATTCTGCCGAGCGACTTCACAATACATCGGAAGATGAACTCTACGAGCAAGCGTTGACACGCGTCAATGAGATGATTGCTTTTGGTACCGGAGCCGCCGATATAAAATCGGGTTACGGCTTATCGGTAGAGGATGAACTCAAGATGTTGAGAGTAATAAAAAGGCTTAAAGAGACTACACCTCTCACTATTCGTGCCAATTTTTTAGGCGCACACGCTGTTCCTGCAAAATACAAAAAGAATCAAACCGAGTATGTCGACCTTATCTGTAATGAGATGATACCTGCAGTAGCATCGGAAGGGCTTGCAGAATTTATTGACGTATTCTGCGACAAAGGTTTCTTTACGGTAGAAGAGACTGCCCGAATGCTTGAAATAGGGGCAAAATACGGTCTACGCCCGAAAATACATGCAAACGAACTCGACGTTTCGGGAGGTGTACAAGTGGGTGTGAAATACGGTGCTTTATCCGTCGACCATCTTGAAAGAACTACCGAAGCTGAAATAGAAGCTCTTAGAGGCACTTTTACCATCCCTACATTCCTCCCGGGCACCTCTTTCTTCCTCGGTTTGCCTTATGGAAATGCCAAAGGTTATATTCAAGCGGGACTTCCTGTGGCATTAGCTTCGGATTATAACCCCGGCTCTACACCTTCCGGCAATATGAAATTCGTCATCTCTCTGGCTTGTATCAACATGCGCCTTACTCCGGCTCAGGCTATCAATGCCACTACTATCAATGGCGCCGCCGCTCTTGATTTAGCCAAATCTCACGGATCGATAGCCGTTGGCAAAAAAGCAAATTTCTTCATTACAAAACATATTCCTTCGATAGATTTCATCCCTTATGCTTACACTACCGACATCATCGACGCTGTAGCTCTTAACGGAAAATTTATCATAAACAAACTATAACAACTATGTGTCTACAAAAAGAGATGGAAAAATTGCTGACTTCCCAATTGGAAGAATGGGAAACGGCAAGAAATAACTACGATAATTTAAACGGAGTTAAAATTCGTACTTTTGACTTCGAAAATTTTCAAGTTAAAGTGCAATTCAACCCTGCCAGAATAGTATCTTCCGGAGCGAAAACCGACACAAAATCAATTGCCGAACGGAAGTGTTTTTTATGTAGTGAGAACAGACCTGCAGTACAAAAAGGAATTATCGAAAAAGATTATACCGTGCTGATAAACCCTTTCCCTATTTTCAAAAAGCATTTTACCATCCCTTTTAACAGACATATACCACAACATATTACTTGGCAAAACGAAACGGGGGAAATGCCTTATTTGACAGACTTTATCGATTTTGCTCAAAGAATGACCGACTATGTGGTGTTCTATAACGGACCACGTTGTGGTGCATCAGCTCCGGATCATTTCCATTTCCAAGCAGGAAACGCCGATTTCTTACCTCTTATCAACGACTATTTTCACTTAAAGAAAAATAACTGTACATCAGTAGCAACAAGCGGTAACAATTTTGTTATTAACAAGATAAACAATTACTTACGTTCTGTTTATTGTATCGAGAGCGACCGTAAAGATGCCGTATACAATGGTTTTTGTACTATCTACGACAAATCGAAATCCAGCAACGATTTCCGTAACGAACCTAAGATGAATTTGGTATGCAAATATCAAGAGGGAAAATGGTACTTATTCGTCATCCCTCGTAATGCGTTCCGCCCATGGCAATACACCGCTGAAGGCGACCAGGCGTTACTCATCTCTCCTGCAACAGTAGAGATGGGTGGACTTTTCATCACTCCTATTAAAGAGCATTTTGAGAAAATCACCAAAAACGATATCATTGATATATTTAAACAAACCTCATCAGAAACCCTGATTTGGGAATAATAGTATACGTTTTATGGCTATCGAAAGAAAAAAGAAAAATATATTTGAAGTAGCGGAAGGGGAGAATTTGTTCGTACCAAAATATGGAGATTTCGCAAAGCAAGACCCTCCAAAAATTGAAAAAGAGATGGTGCAACTACCTCCAAAATGCGATAAAGAGCCAATTATCAATGTAGGTATAATGGAGGCGGAAAAAATTGATGTCTCTTTTAATTCCGATTATCTATGCACGGAAATTCCAAATATTAATTTCTATGGTTCTTATTCCTTTGCATCGGAAAACGGAAATATTATTTATGATAACAAACAATTTTCAACACTTCATTTCTACGCAAAAACAAACAACAAAATAGTGCACAACACTTTCTCAATAGAGAATGTAATGATTGGTATTGGTTTTCATTGGGAAAGGCTTGAAAAACAAACTTTTGAAGGAAACTTAACCCTAAGATGTAACAATAATAAAATACTCGTTATAAACAATATAAGTACGGAAGATTACTTATATTCGGTTATTTCAAGCGAGATGAGTGCAACGGCGGGATTAGAACTTCTCAAAGCGCATGCCATAATATCGCGTTCTTGGCTTTTAAAACCGATAATTGAGAAGAGCATTACTACTTGTAATGTCTGCGAAACGGTAACAGAAGAAGAGACAATACGTTGGTATGAAAGAGATTCTCACACACTATTCGACGTATGTGCAGACGACCACTGCCAACGATATCAAGGCATAGCAAGAGCTGACAACGAAAATGTCAGATCGGCCATAGAGGCCACTCGAGGAATAGTACTTACCTGCGATGGCAAAATTTGTGATGCACGCTTCAGCAAATCATGTGGCGGTGTTAGTGAATTATTCTCTTCTTGTTGGGACAATAAAGATGAAAAATATTTGCAACCTATTGTCGACTCCGACTCAGAAAGGGTAATGGAGGATTTAACAAAAGAAGAAAATGCCGTAAAATGGATTCTTTCCGAGCACGACTCTTTCTGCAACACTAAAGACGTAGATATATTATCATCAATATTAAACAATTACGATAGGGAGACTACTGACTTTTACAGGTGGAAGGTAGAATATACTATTGATGAATTATCAGAAATAATAAAGGCACGCTCCGGCATTGATTTTGGCACAATAACAGACCTTATACCTCTACAAAGGGGACCTTCCGGCAGAATTACTCGTTTAAAAATAATAGGAACAAAACGCACTCATATTGTAGGCAAAGAGTTAGAAATCAGGAAATGGTTGTCTACATCACACCTATATAGTTCTGCATTTACAGTAAATAAAACAGAGGGCAAATTCACCCTTACCGGTGCGGGATGGGGACATGGTGTCGGTCTTTGCCAGATAGGTGCTGCCGTAATGGCTGCAGAAGGATATAAATACGACTCCATACTATATCACTATTTTAAAGATTCCGAATTAACCCAACTATACTAATCTAATATTTTATAAAATGAAAACAAATAAAATATCCCCTTTGGCATGGATACCGACTCTATATTTTGCACAGGGCATCCCTTATTTTATTGTAAATAATATAAGTGTATTAATGCTTGCAAAAATGGGAGTACCTAACGGAAAGATGGCCCTATTTACAAGTCTGCTCTATCTACCTTGGATGATAAAGCCAATATGGAGTCCGTTTATAGACATATTAAAAACCAAGAGATGGTGGATAATCTCCATGCAAATAATTATGTCGGCAGCCTTTATACTATTGACTCTTACAATACCGCACCCCGACGCTGCCACGATAGCATCGGGAAACACACCGATAAGCATGTTCACCATCACATTACTGCTATTTATTATAACAGCCTTTGCAAGTGCCACTCATGATATAGCAGCGGACGGATTTTATATGATAGCCCTAAATCAAAGCCAGCAAGCAGCATGGGTAGGATGGAGAAGTACTTTTTACAGACTATCAAGTATATTCGGTCAAGGAGTATTGGTTTGGATAGCAGGTACAATAGAGAAAAATACGGCAAATATTCCTTTATCATGGAAGATTACATTATTGGTAACTGCCGTATTATTCACCTTAATATCGCTATATCACACCTTTATAATACCGAAGCCGCAAGGCGACACCTCTGTACTTGATATTGACAACAAAAAGAGGGAAAATACAAAAATTAGCGCAATGGATATTATCATAGAATTCGGACGTACTTTCAAGACTTATTTTATGAAACCCGGCGTGCTACTTGCAATAGTATTTATGCTACTCTACCGCTTACCTGAAGCATTTCTGATAAAGATGTGTACCCCATTTTTAGTAGCATCGAAAGAGGTAGGTGGATTAGGACTTTCTACACAAGATGTAGGATGGATTTACGGAGTTGTAGGAGTATTTTTCTTAACCATTGGCGGTATATTGGGAGGTACTTTTGCTTCAAAGAAGGGATTAAAAAAATCTTTATGGATTATGGCAACTTTTATGACTCTCCCTTGCGCTACTTTCGTTTATCTATCCATGTTTCAACCAACAAACACTATAGCTATATGTGCGTCGTTAGCTATTGAGCAATTCGGATATGGCTTTGGCTTTACCGCATATATGCTTTATATGATGTATTTCAGCGAAGGTGAGCATAAAACATCGCATTATGCAATATGCACTGCTTTCATGGCGGCAAGTATGTTGCTCCCGGGTATGGTGGCCGGATATATTCAAGAGGTAATAGGCTACAAATATTTCTTCATTATGGTGATGATATGCTGTATCGCTACTCTCTTTGTTACCTATTTAGTGAATAAAAAAATAGATCCAAACTACGGTATCAAGAAGCAAACAGACTGATTTACAAACTATTGACTGCATAAAATAAAAAATATATTATAATTTTGTCTATTTCAAAAAAAATAACTAACTTTGCAAGCCAAATTAGAAGAATAATAAATAACTAAAAAATACTGAGTAGCAATGAAAAGAACATTTCAACCCTCTAACAGAAAGAGAAAAAACAAACACGGTTTCCGTGAAAGAATGTCTACAGCAAACGGTCGTCGTGTATTAGCTTCACGTCGCGCTCATGGTCGTAAAAAACTCACTGTTTCAGACGAATATTGCAAAAAAGCATAATTCTCTTTTTTAAGATACATAAAGGGCTGCTTTATTTTACAAAGCAGCCCTTTATGTTTTCTTTATATTGACAATATTATTATCAAAAGCGTTGTATACTTCCATTCCAATTACCTAAAATAAGGCAAAAAAAAAAGAAGCTCATTGAGCTTCTCTTTTTTTCTTCTTCAATAGATGAATTGATTATTCAGCAACAACTTCTTCTACTGGAGCTTCAACTACTGTAGAATCTGCAGCAACTTCTTCTTCTGCAGGAGCTTCAACAACTTCTTCTACTGGAGCAACTTCTTCTGTTGCAGTTTCTTCTTCAGCTTTACTACCACAAGATGCAAAAGCTACAGCTGTAGCTACAGCAAGGAATAATACTAATTTTTTCATCGTTTTATAAATAATTAAGTTTGACAAACATTTAAATCGACGCAAAGGTAGATATAATTTTTTGAAGAATACTCGTTTGAACAAAAAAATTTCAAAAAATTTTTTAATTAACTTATCTAACTGAAATACAAATAATTAAGATAATCATAACTTTAAAATAATATGATTTTAAACTAAAAAACTCATAAAAATCGAGTATATAAAAATAATTTTACTTCAAAAAAAAGCGTAATTACATGATTCTATTATGCAAACGTTGCTTTGCAAGTTGCTCATATTCTGTTCCAGGCATACCATAATTTGCATAAGGATAGATAGAAATTCCACCTCGAGGGGTAAAAATACCGGTAACTTCTATATACTTTGGATCCATCAAAGCGATAAGGTCGTTCATAATAATATTCACACAATCTTCATGAAAAGCGCCATGTGAACGAAAGCTAAAGAGGTAAATCTTCAAACTTTTACTCTCTACCATTTTCACGTTAGGTATATATGAAATTTTTATCTCTGCAAAATCGGGTTGAGAAGTAATAGGGCAAAGACTTGTAAATTCCGGGCAGTTAAATTGCACCCAATAATCGCGATCTTGGTGTTTATTTTCAAAAGTTTCGAGCACCTCAGGCGCATAATCTTGTTTATACTCCGTTTTTTTACCGAGTAAGGTAAGTTTATCATCTCTCATAATTATACTCCTTTTTGGTTAGGGTTCCAAATAAATTTATGTAATTGTAATTGTAGGTGTGCGTTTATTAGCGATTGGTTATTCTTCATAATGTCAACGATTTTTTCAGCAGAAAAATTTCCCCACACCACACCGATATAGATTTGAGGCATAGGTTTTTGACATTCGGAATAATATTTATTAAAGTATTGTATGGTATTCAACATTGCTGTAACATCCTCATCAGAGCCTACAACGTATTTAATCACATCGAATTCCGTAAGATTTAAGAAGTTATTTTTCTTCATATAAGGTTCCATTCCGGAAGAAGGCAACTTATAATCAATGGTAAAAAACAATTTTCCACCATCGTTACATACCTTTTGGAATGGGGATAAATCTACGGCACCATTTGTTTCGATGTTTACAACAAAGCCACACTCTATTAAAGAAGCGATTAACTTCTCCACATTTTTTGCCAATAAAGGTTCACCCCCGGTGATAGTAACGGCTTTAACATCCTCTCTAAGCGACGCAAGAATTTGAGGTATCGTCAGCTGTTTAAATGTAAAATCTATACAATCAGCATCCCACGCATATTTTGTGTCGCAATAAGAGCATCTAAGGTTACAGCCTGCCAATCGAATAAATTGAGCCAGAACACCGGCGCGTTTTCCCTCGCCTTCAATACTGCAAAAAATTTCTACTACGTTAAAGGTCATTTAATATAGGAGGCTACATTATTAATACTCTCTTGTACATCAACACGGTAGCAATAAGGCTGTAATAAGTTGCAAAAATATTCTGCAAGGAGTTCGGCTGTAGGATTAAAAGGGAGTACATCGTTGAGCACCTTATGATCTAAAGGCTCGACAACGAGTTTTTTTATCTCTGTAAAATCCATTATCATACCATTTTTATTTACCTTATCGGCACGCAAATAGATGTCAACAATCCAATTATGGCCGTGAAGCACCGTGCATTTAGATTCATAATCGAGGCAAAGGCGATGAGCAGCACTTATCTCCACCCTCTTTTTAATTTCAAACATAAGGCTTTTTTATTTTTTATTATTCAAAAAAAGTTCCAGACCATGACGGCGAAGTTTACATGCAGGGCAATGACCGCATCCGTCGCCGATAATACCATTATAGCAAGTAAGTGTTTCGTAACGAATTACATCCAAAACTCCGAGATTATCTGCCAATTCCCAAGTTTGAGCCTTATCGAGCCACATCAACGGCGTGTGTATAACGAACTGATGTTCAAGGGCAAGATTAAGAGTTACATTTAAACTGCGGATAAAAGAGTCGCGACAATCGGGATATCCAGAAAAATCGGTTTGCGAAACTCCGGTGATTAGATTATCACAATCGTGCTCCATAGCATACACAGCAGCAATAGAAAGAAAGAATAGATTTCTGCCGGGTACAAAAGTATTAGGAGGAGTATTTGCAGGTTTCTCTTGATCCATTTCCATGGAGCTGTCAGTCAATGAATTTTTACTTAAAGAGGCAATAAAAGGGATGTGCATCACCTCGAAAGGCACTCCTGCTTTTGCGGCTATATTACGAGCTATTTCCACCTCATTCTCATGCTTTTGTCCATAGGCAAACGACAAAGCATACACTTTATCGAATTTTTTTATAGCCCAAAACAAGCATGTTGTAGAATCTTGCCCTCCGCTAAATACTACTAATGCGTTATTATTCATAAAATATTGAAATTATAAAAACGAGACATACGAGTCTCAAAAAAAAAACTTGTTTTTTACGTGGTTGACCAAGCACACGGCCAGTTTCGGGAAGAAGACCCAAACTCGAAGCTATTAAATATCATGCGATTATACTCAAAAGAGAGTTTTAATATTTCTTATTATCGCACGTCACAAAGGTAATATAATAATTTTAAATAGGCAAACGCAATATAATTTTTACTTAAGCCGGCGGGAAACTATTATTCTCATGGCGGAAAACTATTATTCTCATATAGTTTTTAAGTACGTCACTTTATTAATCCGCAATCGGAATCAGTATTCTAAAAATCCACACCTATGAGGTTTCAACAGGGAAATAGGCCCATTTGGTAAATCCGTAACCGGAATTATTCCTCTCTCCAAAAAGGGGAATATTATCTTTAAAAAAGCATACTATTTTCGATATAGAAATGAAGAGAATCGGATAGATAATAAATAGTTATTATCGGATTAATCATTTTTCGAAAGGGTTTAAATACACTCTATTATGTAAAGTATTAATAACCTCAAGGGCATTATTTGTCAGAATATCTCCGAATTGCATCAAAGCAAGGGGTACCTCCTTTAAGCCCGGGGCATAAGGTGGTTGAATATACGGCACATCGCTAAGAGTGAATCCGAGATTAAGGTAAAATTTCACTCTACGTTTACGTATTAACAATTCATATTCAGGCACATCTTCGTCGATTTTTTCCACTTCGAGGATAACGGGTAGATTGAGGTGCCTCTTTTCGAGGAATTTCTTCATTATCTGCGAGCCGAAGCCATGAGCTTTATATTTTGGAGAGACGGCGAGGTACTCCACATAATAGAAGGATGTAAATTGCCAATATACTAATATAGCAATGACCCTTCCTCTCTCGTCATAGACAGCGATAAAGTGATAAAAATCTTTTGATAGCAATTTTTCAACATCTTCTATTCTTCTACGTTCGTCGTCAGGGAAAGAGTTGATATAAATGTCCATAGCCGGCACGAAAAGGGGGTTGGACGAGTCGATAATACGGTGAAAAGTAAACATAACAAAAAAAGGCTGCCTTGCGAACAAGGCAGCCGAAAGAAAAACAAATTATTAACGCTTAAAATTTTTCTATAAATGCAATAGTATCGTTTTTAGCTATACGAGCGCCTTGTTCTTTAGTAGCTTCTACGATAACGCCATCGAAAGGAGCATAAACTATTTCAAGGTTAAAGCTGGTTTGGATAGCGCAGAGGTAATCACCCTTCTTGTATTCTTTACCCGGAGCAGGAGCATAAGATTTATCTTCGTAATCAAATTCCCAAAGGAGAGTACCTGCAACAGGAGCAACAACAGGTTCTGCGTTAGGGTGGCGTAATTGACGGAGGTCAGGAATTACAGAAACACCTGCAGCTTTGAATTTGGCAGTCATTTTCTCTTCCAATTCGCGGTTGAAGCGGCGTTTAGCTTCTCCTGATTTATATTCACGATATTGTTTTTCGTGCATAGCAAACTCAAAGAGTTCCTCATCGTCTTGACCGAAGTCCCAACCGAGCTCTTTCATACGGCCTCTAAATTCAGGGAGTACGTCAGGATAATTATCTTGAGGGTTACCGGTAAAGAATTCTTTACCTTGAGCTTTAGCGAGTTCAATGATTTCCGGATCGAGTTTACCAGGCAATTTACCTGCTTTACCGAGAATCATACCCCATGTATTGTTATCAATCATAGTCCAACGGCCTTGACCTTTACTCATTGACAATACATTCATAAGGGCTACATTCTTCACATATTGAGAGAATGGAGTTACGAGAGGTGGGTTACCGAGTTTAGGCCAAATATATTTCACCTCGTCGAAGAGTTGAACAAGGAGTTCGTCTTCAGAGAGTTCTGCTTTACCTTGAGCTTTAAGGCCGGCATTGATTACAGCGTGAACGCCTTTAAGGTCAGCCATCAAAGAACCCATCATACCGCCCGGAAGTCCACAACCAACGAGGAGAGAAGACATAAATCTGTTACGAGGGTCGATGAAATAGCCGAGGAAGTCGTCGATAAAACTTTGAGTAAGGCGGCGAGCCTCCATATAAGCTTTCATGTTAATATCAGGTACAGTAAATCCGGCTTCTTTAAACATTTGTTGGATAGTGATAACGTCCGGGTGAACCATACCCCAAGAGAGCGGCTCGATAGCAACGTCGAATACATCACCACCTGCTTTTGCTATTTCGAGCATAGAAGCAACAGAGAAACCCGGACCTGTATGACCGTGATATTGAACAATAATATTTGGATATTTTGTTTTAATATATTTTACAATTTCTCCCAACATTGTAGGGCGACCGATACCTGCCATATCTTTCAAGCAGATTTCTTGAGCACCGGCTTCTACGAGTTGGTCTGCCATATTCATGTAATATTTAGCATTGTGTACTTGAGAGTATGTAATACACATAGTGGCTTGTGCAGTCATACCTGCTTCTTTTGCCCATTTAATAGAAGCGGCGATATTACGAACGTCGTTCAAACCACAGAAGATACGAGTGATATCTACACCTTGTGCATGTTTTACTTTGTACATAAGTTGGCGAACATCGGCAGGAACAGGGTCCATACGCAATGCATTAAGGCCACGGTCTAACATATGAGTTTTGATACCTGCCTCATTAAAAGGTTTTGTAAAAGTACGCACTGCTTGGTTTGGATTCTCACCATAGAGCAAGTTTACTTGCTCTGATGCACCACCATTTGTTTCTACACGTGCAAAGCAACCCATATCGATAATTACAGGTGCGATTTTTGCCAATTGATCTTTACGAGGAACATACTTACCAGAAGATTGCCACATATCGCGGTAAACCAAACTGAACTGAATTTCTCTTCCCATGTCTTATTATTTTATTAGATTTAATTATTAGATTTTCCTTCTTTTTTTGCCTTTTACAAGACTGTTATTTTAGGCCGTAAATATCGGAATTTTTTTTGAATATTCAAAATCGAGACACAAATTTTTCAGCATTTATTTAAAAAAACTTCCAAGCCGTTTCTGTTTGATATTTTTTGCAAAATAGTCCCATTTTGGTAAATAAAAATAAGTTTATTACCTGAATATTATTTGATTTTATGCTAAAATAGTCTATAATCCCTTTTCAACTATTATTTTGAACCCCGAAAATATGGTCTTTTTTCGTCGAAAAATTTATTTTCCGTCGTTTTTTTAATTTTCAATTCAAGAAATTTTTCCGTATTTGATACTTCAGCTATGCATTTGTGATTTTAATTAAAATTCGAATATCTGCTCTAAAACATGTTTTTCGTTATATACTTCCGCTTTAATAGTTTCGGAATTCAGATTAAGAATAATATAATATCTACCTTGCACATCGTCGTTGTAATTTTTAGCCGAGAAATTTGTAATTATTTGAGTGCAATTATCATTAATTTCTTCAATATCAAAGGTATGTTCATGGCCGGCGAGTATTAATTCGGCATCAATATTATCAAAAACATTGCCCAAACAAAGCATCATTCTCAGGTTTCGGAACCAGCTTATTGCGGATTTAAAAGGATGATGCATAAGGATAATTGTATTTGTATTTTCCGAATTAATGGTTTTAAGCCATTGTTTTTGTTTATAAAGTCGGCATAACGGTTGGTTTGTATCCATCAAATAGAAGGAGACATTTGGCAATTTGATAAAAATATTTCCAACCTCAGGTATTGAATCATTTATCAAATAAGAAGGGAATACGTAAAAGAAACGAGCATCAGGATGTTTGTTTATCCCTTTAACATAATCGTGATTACCGAGCACTGCCAATGTAGGAATTATTGGTGAAATGTGTTTAAAATCATCAAAATATCTATCCCAATAATATTGATGAGGACGCTCGATAAGGTCACCCAATTGAAATATACCGTTTATATTATGATGAGCAATAATTGACTCTACAAGTGTATCGGTACCGGAATATTTTTTATCTTGAATATCAGCCAATACGAGAAAAGCGAGCGAATCGTTTTTCGGAACATAGGTTTCGTACCATTGCGACATAGTATCGTTGGCCACAATAGAATATTTCCATCTTCCCGGCTTAAGAGGTGCTTTAGCATAGAAATATCCTGCTTCTCCGCCTTGAGTTTTGATATATTGATATTTTGCCGGAACAAAGAAAGAATTATCCAGAGAGGCCGTATCACTTTGGAATTCGGAATCTACTACCGACGGCACCGAAGCTGAGGCATTTACAGAAGTAGTAAAATACTGATTTACAGGCATCCAAATTACTCCATACTGATATATTGTATTTGCAGAATCGGTGAGTGGGACAGATTGCCACGTTACATATCTTTCTGAAAAATCTTCTCCGAAAGAGAGTTGTATATGAGCAATTTTACTATAAACGGTGTATGATGGTTCCGGTTTGTTATGAAACCATACTTTCCATCGCAATACACATAATAATGTAAGGGCACCAATCACTACTAATGTGATAATGAACAATATTTTTCTCTTCATATTAACAATCTATTTGAGTTACAAAGGTAAACAATTATTTTGATATCAAATAAATAAAGGTGTACATCATTCGACATACACCTTTAAATATTATTTGAGTTACATAATTACAAATATATAATCTTTTGTATTTTTCACAAATAGGCATTAAACAACGGATGGAAAATGCCAATTGAAAAAAGAGATTTATTATTCAGCGGACTCTTCATTTTTCTCTTCAAAATCCGTATTACCGGATTCAATTAAGAGGTTATACCACTGAATAAGTTTTTTAATATCGGAGTTGTGCACTCTATCTCTATCGAAGTCCGGCAAGATTTGAGCGAAATACTCTCGTAATGCGGCTCCATCAGCTTTAGGGTCACACGAAGCGACGGCACCTTTTTCAAACTCTTGCATTGTTTTAAGCACTTGGCGCAAAGGCACTTCATCGGTTTCCGTATACATTGCCACATCGGCAAGAGCAACCACTCTATCTCTCGGATAAGAAGGAAAACGCTTTCCGTCTACTAAAGATTCGACGATTAGTATTGAATTATTACGAGAGATCAACTTAAACAATCCCGGTTTTCCGGAAATAGACAATATTGTTCTTAGCATAATAGATATATAAAAAATTAATTGCCCATATCAACTACGTTTAATTCACCGGAATAAGTTACATTAAATGTAGAACCCTTCTTAGATTTAGCATTAAGGGTAACAGAATTTTCAGTAAGAACGAGTTGTCCGGAAACAAGGTAGTAAGAAATACTAAAGTAGCTTGTAGCTTTTTCGAAGTCGGTATTAACGAAACAACCTGTATCAAATCCGTTTTCGTAACCATGACTTGCTTCAGCAACACCTTCTTTAATAGTGCTTGAAAGAGGGAATTTACCTACAGGGATAGTGCCGTCAGGGTTTGAATAGAAGTTGAGCCAAACACGATTTGAAGTACCATCATAGAGCACTAATTGATATTGATAAGCATCGGCTTCAGCAGATTTACCAAGTCGATAGAATTGGATTACTTCGTTACAAGTGATATTGAAAGTACTTACTTCGTCCGGTTCGTATTGAAAATCGCCTTCAGGGTCGGTTGGGTCTCCACCACCGCTTGTTTCATCAGTGATATTAAGCGGACCGGTATATTGATAAACCTCTTCACTGCCGTCGAGTTTTGTAATTTGTAATTCAATATGAGCAGCCTCGGCAGTTCCGCTTACAACAACTTGACCTTCTGTACATAATTCAACATCTTGAACTGCATTATTTACATTATTAATGTAAGTACCAAAATAAGCAACATCCAATTTACCACCAATAGTTTGATTAGTTTTGCCATCAGATGTAAGGACGATAGGATAAGTACCTGGTGTAGGCATTGTTGCAGTACCGTTTGGGGAGAGCAATTCGATTTTAACTAAGGTACCGCTATTACTATAATTACCGGCACCATCCCATTCTACATCACCAATTCTGAACACGAGATTATAGTGATGAGCACCCCAATTTTTATAGCCGTCGTATGTTGCTCTATACCAAGTAACATCATAAACAGTAGGTTCTTTGCCACAAGAAACCATTCCTAACAAAACAAGAGCAAAAACTGCTACTAATGTAAAGAAATTCTTTTTCATATGTATTAATAATTAATAGTTATTCGAGATGCAAAGTTAATGAAACATTTTAAAGCGACCAAATTATTTTTTCAAAAAAAATGCCACCTACAAAACATAGGTGGCACATCAAAATAAATAAAAGATATTATGCATTCACGAAAGGCAACCAGCGCACATAGCAGAAATTCATTCTATGTGGAAGGTCGTCGTTATTAGGGAACATTCTGAATCCCATACGGAATTGTCCGCTTTGAGATAATTGATGTTTTAATTCGAAGTATAATTTCGTGCCCTCAGTTTTCATCAAGTTAAATTCTTTAACCTCCTTGATATGATCGTGACCTTTAGCATCGCGGAAGGTGATAACAAGTTCAATGCCGATTCTATTATCCACAAGACCTTTTGTATCGACAACGGTAGAGAAGAGCACCTTATCACCAACTGCATACATATCTGCATCAGGGAAGTAGCATTTTACCGGTTCCACTTCGATATCATTCCAACCTTTTGCCATTACAGATTTCCATTCCGCTATTTCACGTGCTTTAGCGAAATTATCTCTAACAATCATATTAGTACGTTTATTCATAGGATTGTAGAATTTAGAGATATAGTCATCAATCATCCTCTTCATAGTGAAGCGAGGAGTAATTTCTGCGATGGACTTTTTGATATATTGTATCCATTCAGGGGAATAACCTTTAGTATTCTTAGCGAAATAGAGAGGAATAATCTCGTTTTCAAGCATAGAATAGATAGTAGCGGCATCGAGTTGATCTTGATAAGTTTGGTTTTCGTAAGTACGTTTTTCCGTAAGAGCCCAACCGGCGCCTTTCACGTAACCTTCAAACCACCAACCATCAAGAACAGAGAAGTTTAGCACTCCATTCATTTGTGCTTTTTCGCCGGAAGTACCGGAAGCTTCGAGAGGTCGTGTAGGGGTATTAAGCCAAATATCCACACCTGAGATAAGGCGTTTTGCGAGGCGCATATCATAATTCTCCAAGAAGATAATTTTTCCGAGAAATTGAGGCATGCGAGAAATCTCTATTATTCGTTTGATAAGGCCTTGACCTCCTCCATCTGCAGGGTGAGCTTTTCCTGTAAAGAGGAATTGAACCGGATGAATAGGGTCGTTAACAATTTTCTCCAAGCGTTCCAGGTCTGTAAAGAGCAGATATGCTCTTTTATATGTAGCAAAACGACGTCCGAATCCTATTATCAATGCATTAGGATTAATTTTGTCGAGAATAGAAACGATTTTTGAAGGGTCGTTTTGATTTTTCAACCAGCTGGTTGTAAATTGATCCTTGATATAATCGATGAGTTTGTTCTTTAACTTGGTTCTTGTAGCCCATATTTCCTCGTCCGGCACATTATATATAGCCTTCCATATTTTCATATTTGATTGGTCGGCATAGAAATGTTTATCGAAATATTTTTCGTAAAGAGCTTTCCATTCGGAAGTAGCCCAAGTAGGCATATGAACTCCGTTAGTAACATAGCTTACATGGAGTTCTTCAGGGAGATAACCCTTCCAGATAGGGTTAAACATCTCTTGGCTTACTTTGCCATGAAGCCAGCTCACACCGTTGACGTATTGGCATGTATTGCAAGCAAAGATAGACATACAGAATCTCTCTTGTGAGCCCGGGTTTTCACGGCCCATATCCATTAAATCGTTCCAAGTGATTCCCAATTTTTCAGGATATCCGCCCATATATTTTCCGAAAAGGCCTTCGTCGAAATAGTCGTGACCGGCAGGAACAGGAGTATGAACAGTGTATAATGATGAAGCGCCTACTACCTCCAAAGCCTCTTGGAAAGAGAGTCCCTCTTGCACATAATCCTCAAGACGTTGTATATTAAGGAGTGCCGCATGACCTTCGTTGCAGTGATAAACATCTTGTTTAATACCGAGTTTTTTGAGGGTGAGCACGCCACCGATACCGAGCAAGATTTCTTGTTTGATACGATTTTCCCAATCGCCACCATATAATTGGTGGGTAATTGAGCGGTCGAATTCGCTATTCAACTCCATATCCGTATCGAGCAAATAGAGAGGCACTCTACCCACTTGCACTTTCCATACGTTAGCATATACTACTCGTTCCGGGTAAGGCACTTCAACAATGAAAGGAGTACCATCGGCATTCTTCACTTGAGTAAGAGGAAGATGGCCGAACTGCTGAGCTTCATAGTTTGCTATTTGTTGTCCGTCAACACTTAAAGTTTGAGTAAAATACCCATAACGATAGAGGAAACCGATAGCCACCATGTTCACTCTGCTATCAGAAGCCTCTTTAAGGTAATCACCGGCGAGTACACCAAGGCCACCGGAATAGATTCTCAAGTGGTCGGTAAGGCCGTATTCCATAGAGAAATATGCAACAGAAGGTACTTTATCGTTGTACTTTTCTGCCATATACTCTTTATACATATCATAAACACGATCGAGGTCGGCAAGAAATTTAGTATCTTTCTCCAACTCTTTCCAACGCTCAGAGCGAGCTTTTTCAAGCATACTGAGGGGATTGTGTTTAGTATCCGTCCACAAATCCTCATCAATAGATTTAAACAAATTCTTAACGTCTACACTCCACACCCACAATAAGTTATGTGCCAATTCATCAAGACGTTGAAGCTTTTTAGGCAATTTGTTTTTTACTGTAAACTCAACAAAATTAGGTTCGTTTACACTATTCACTTTTATTTCCATATTAAATGATAGCTATCTCCATTACGGATGGTTATATTATTATACTAGAAATTATTTCAATTTATTTTGTAGAGCCACGGAGTATGCCTCTTTATATAACTCGAAGAAATTTGTCCATCGAGCTTTTTTAGCATATTCTTTCGCGGCATTTTTAACGGCATTTATTTCGCCGTTTTCTTTATAAGATTTGATAGCAATAATTTGCTCTGCGACTTTTGCGCTTACGAAATCAAAATTTTTATCGTTACGGCTAATTACGGCAACACCTTTATTAACATCCTGACCATCAGGAGCAACCCAGTTACCAAAACCGGACAAAGAGGTGGTGACGGTAGGAATTCCAAAAGCCACACTCTCCATAGGAGTATATCCCCAAGGCTCATAGTATGAAGGGAATATAGTGATGTCAAAGCCGGCAAGTAACTGATAATAAGGGATGTCAAACACACCATCGTCTCCACAAAGGTATGCCGGCACAAAAACCACCTTAACCTTATTTTCTTTTGAATTTACCAACCCCTTATTTTTCAACTCGTTAATTATAAGGTCGTTATAAGGTCTCATTAAATTATGAGTAGTAATCCTGTCTCCACAATTATTAGATAGATTTTTTGCACCGGAATGCCAAGCAGGCACAAGAATAAAAGCCAAAACAGGAATATTATTTGTAGCATTAATCTTACTTAAAGCATCAATATATATGTCGATACCCTTGTTTTTATACTCGTATCTTCCGGAAATAGCAGTGATTACGGAGTTTGGATCGATTTTTTCGTTCAACAACTGCTGAGCTACCTCGATTAATTTTTTACGAGAGGCATTAGAGACGTTTTTTAATGCAGCACCACGTGGCACGAAGTCGAGCTCAAATCCGTTAGGAGTAACAACATCTGCCGGTTTTTCCAGCAATTGAATACATTCATTATTGGTGATATTACTTACAGTAGTAAAGCAATCGGCAAGATGAGCGGCATGATATTCTACCGAATGTTTACTTGCAACATTAAGCTCTTCCGCCATCTGAAATCCATGATATCCTTCGAAATATGTATATAACTCTTTGCCATTACCGGCAATAGACCTACCCACGGTAGTAGCATGAGTTGTAAATATCGTGGCTATATTATCACAATATTTTTTGATATAAAAAAGCCCGAAACCGGTCATCCACTCATTGAAATGAGCAACAACTTTTTTTGATGAAAGTTTATAGAACTCGCAATATGCTTTTATAACGATGCCGGAAGCGACTCCAAACATTCCCGCTTCATCGTAATCTCCATACGCATGCAAAGAATCAACACCGAATTCTTGCCACATCTCGGAATAAATATCATTCTTTTTGGAGTACAACGTAGAGAAATCAACCAATAATGCTTTAGGGCTACCGGGAATATCCCATTTACCAATACGGGCGGAAATAGAATATGTACTTTGTAGATACTTTATAAAATCCGTCTCTTCTTCCGCTATAAACAATTTATTATCAGCATCTTTATTAAATTCAGGACCTATAAAAAGCACATTATTATTTAAATATTTCACCATGCTTTTCGCTTTAGTAGAAAGCACGGCATAAATGCCACCTATCTTATTACATACTTCCCAACTGATTTCAAAAACAAAATCAGGCTTAATCATTTTTCCCATTTTTATACTCAAATAATCTATTTTTCAAATGCAAAGTTACACAAACATTTTGAAACTGCAAATTTATAGAATATTATTATAGCAATATTTCTGCAACATTTCTTCTTAAATCAATATATAACCCTAATTATCAGTATTTTACAAAAATCAATTTAATGAATTATTTTTACTCATACGAAGTGAAAACAATGTTATACAACATATAATTTCAACAATTTAACTATTTACACTATCGACACCTACTCTAAAACATATAAATAAGCGACATAATATTCAATGGCACGGATATTGCTAATATATGGTAAACGGTTAAAAACCGACAAAAGCAATAAGTAGTATAAATCACGGACAAAATGGCAACGATAATAGTGCCATATTGTCAGCAAATACAATAAATAAACATGTTTAATTTATCAGACGATTTACAAGCAGAGATTATACCGATAAACACGTCGACAGAAGAGCAAACTATTGAATGTAAGGATAATGATGTATTACCCACCTTACCGATGCGAGACAACATCTTGTTTCCAAGGGTTATCATACCCGTTAATGTAGGTAGGAAAAAGAGTCTTCGAGCAGTACGAGAAGTGTATCAAAAAGCGGGAGAATTACTAACAGTTACACAGATAGACCCTCGAGTAGAGGACCCGAATATTTCCGATTTTTATGAATATGGCACTATTGCCAGCATTATAAGAATCATAGATTTACCTGATGGAAATGTCACTGTAATACTTCAAGGAAAGAGACGTGCCCGTATATGTGAAGTAACATCCACTACTCCTTATTTGCAATCAAGAATCGAATTAGCACCTGAAATAGAGGTTTCCGAAAAGGATAAAGCCACTTTTGAAATAAACGTAAGTGCTATTAAAGACTCAGCTTTAGAAATAATAAAAGAGAGCACTTCCATCCCAAAAGAGGTTGGCTTTGCTTTAAGAAATTTCGACAATCCTGTTACATTAATTAATTATATATGTAATAATTTCAATCTCGACATCAAGACTAAAGTAGAATTGTATGCCGAGCCAAGCCTAAAAATTAGAGCTGAAAAACTGTTTCTACACTTGATAAAAGAGCGTCAGATTATTGACTTGAAGAATAATCTACAACAAAAGGTGCGCTTGGATATCGACCAACAGCAGAGGGAATTCTTCCTACATCAACAGATGAAAACTATTCAAGAGGAGTTGGGTGACGACGGCACTAATGATTTTGACGAGTTGATAGCCAAAGCCAAGAAGCAGAAATGGGATGAAAAGACAAAAGAGGTATTTGAAAAAGAACTTCGCAAAGCTCAAAGGATGAACCCATCGACTCCCGACTATTCCGTACAAATAAATTATTTGGAAACGATGGTGGGACTGCCGTGGAACAAATACACAAAGGATAATTTTAATATCAACAAAGCAACAAAGATTATCAACCGCGACCACTTCGGAATGGAGAAGGTAAAAGAGAGAATAATAGAATACCTTTCGGTGCTTAAATTAAAGGGCGATTTAAAATCCCCGATAATATGCCTTTACGGCCCTCCGGGAGTTGGAAAAACGTCATTATGCAAATCTATAGCGGAATCATTAGGAAGGAAATACACCAGAATGTCGCTCGGAGGACTGCATGATGAAGCGGAGATACGCGGTCACAGACGCACATATATCGGAGCAATGCCGGGTAGAATTATTCAAAACATAAATAAATGTGCATCTTCAAACCCGGTTTTTGTGCTTGATGAGATAGACAAAATAAGTGCTGACTACAAGGGAGACCCAAGTTCCGCTTTATTGGAAGTACTTGACCCCGAGCAGAATTCCACTTTCCACGACAATTTTTTGGATATAGATTTCGACCTCTCTAAGGTTCTGTTTATTGCAACGGCAAATGATATCAGCTCTATTGACCGTCCTTTGCTCGACAGGATGGAACTCATAGAGGTAAACGGCTACATCACGGAAGAGAAATTGGAAATAGCTACTCGCCACTTAATTCCAAAACAACTTGAAATACACGGAATTAAGAAGGAGCAAGTGAAATTTTCAAAACCTGCATTAAGGGCAATAATAGAGAATTATACTCGTGAAAGCGGTGTTCGTTCACTAGAAAGAAATATTGCAAAAATACTTAGAAAAGTGGCTCGTCAAATTGCTCTGGATGAAAATTTCACTACCACTATCGAGCAGAAAGACTTGAAAGAGTATTTAGGTACCACACATATCGACCACGATATTTACGATATAAGCGGATATACCGGAGTAGTTACCGGACTTGCATGGACTCAAGTAGGTGGTGAGATATTATATATCGAGACGTCGCTTAACAATCAGAAGGACTGCAAATTATCTATGACAGGTAATTTAGGCAACGTAATGAAAGAGTCGGCACAACTCGCTATGGAATTCATAAAAAGCCACACTGACGAACTTGGTATTACACAAGAATTTCTTGATAACCACAGCATCCACATCCACGTTCCGGAAGGAGCGACTCCGAAAGACGGACCTTCTGCCGGTATCGCAATACTCACTGCTATGACGTCGGCATTCACAGGTAAAAAAGTAAAGGACAGACTTGCAATGACCGGAGAGATTACTCTTCGTGGAAAACTGCTCCCTGTAGGTGGTATCAAAGAAAAAATATTGGCTGCAAAACGTGCAGGAATTAAAGAAATAATCTTGTGCAATGACAATCAAAAAGATATCGAGGATATCAACCCTAACTATCTAACCGGCCTCACATTCCACTATTGTAAAACGATGATGGAAGCTTTAAAAATTGCATTAGTATAGTGATTATCCGTGTACAATAAAAAAACGCAATATCCATTTAACGGGTATTGCGTTTTTTTTATTTAATGTGTTCTGATTAAAAATTTCTAAAAGCTCTGACAGCCACACTCTCGTATTTATTCTCATCAGAAATAGCAGAGCCGCTACGAGAAACATTAAAAGCATGACGGGCAGACATCTCGGAACTGGACCAGTACCAACTACTTGTAAATCCTTGACCTCCCAACATCTCTATAGCGATGCTGATAGGGCCCTTATCTCCTTCTCCTTTATTAGCGACTGCCAACAAGAAGCGTAATCCTCCGGCACATGGCAAATACCAACCATCACCATGACTCATACACCATTTCACTGCAGGGGATCCTTCTTTACCTAATTGCGCTACAATAGCATCTGTATTAGCTACGCCACAATCCGGATTATTAACAAGTTCCGGAAAATTAACATTCAATATACCGGAAATATCCTGCATAGTTTTTTTTGTTTTAGCCGGATACCAGCATACCTCAACCTCGTCGAGTGAAACGGCAATACCATGACCATCGCCTTTATCAAAAAATACCACACCTTTACTGCCATCTTCAAACACTTTAATTGTGCCTACTAAAGAGGTAGACTCTTGTGCATTTGAAATAAAAGCAAACAAGAATGCGCTCAGTAACAAAAACAACTTTTTCATAAAATTACAAATAAAAAATAATAATAATTTATTTCACTAAAGTGCCCAAAGGTCCTTCAACGGAATTATACATCTCTTCGATAGTAGAGGCATAATTCTGAAGGATTACAGCTCTGCGCAATTTCAAAGTAGAAGTAAGTTCTCCGGCCTCCATAGTAAATCCTTTCGGTATGAGGCGGAACTTCTTTATATGCTCATAACCTGCCATATCCTTTTGGGCTTCTGCAATTCGCTCTTCAAACAACTTATACACTAGAGGATTCTCGAGCAAATCTTCAATACGGTTATAAGATATATTCTGCTGTTGAGCAAAAGCCTTAACAGCCTCGATATTCGGAGCTATAATGGCGGTAACAAAATTTCTATTGTTACCAATTACAGCTATTTGCTCTATATATTTATCCATCCCGAGAGCTGTTTCAATTTGTTGAGGAGCAATATATTTTCCGTTAGAAGTTTTAAAGAGGTCTTTAATACGGTCGGTCATAAATAACACATCACCATCGAGACGACCGGCATCACCGGTACGGAACCAGCCATCGACAAATGCAGCCTTAGTAGCCTCCGGTTTATTATAGTATCCGGAGAATACCGTCTCACCTTTTACCAAAATCTCGTTATCCTCACCAATTTTCACTTGTACACCGGGCATTAAACTACCTATCGAACCAAGAACATAATTCTTGTACGGATAGCAGCACACGGAAGCGGTAGTTTCGGTAAGTCCGTAGCCATAAACAAGAGGAATACCCATACTAATAAAGAATTTAGCAAGTTTGTCATCCATTGCTGCACCCGCAACAGGGAAAAGACGACCTTTGTCGATACCCACAATTTTCTTCAAAGTAGAGAATACCAATTTATCTGCAAGTTTGTATCTGAACCACAATCCGAAAGATGCCCTTTTTCCTAATCTACGATAGTTAAAGTTGTAATCTTCTCCTACAGCTATTGTCCATGTAACCAAAGCTTTTTTCAATGGCGAGAAAGAGTCGATTTTATTTTGTACACCGGCAGCAATTTTCTCCCAAAAACGAGGAACGGAACAGAGCATTGTAGGGCGTACCTCTTTGATAGTTTGTTGTATTTCGGAAGGATATTGATTGAGATATACTTTCACATCACGAGTAAGGCAATAATAGACCCAGGCACGCTCAAAGATGTGAGTCATCGGCAAAAACGACATGGAAGTATCGTTTTTAGATATACTCGTCAATCTTTCTATATGGATACGCATTGCTTCGAGGAAACAAGAGTGCGGGAGCATAACGCCTTTTGGCTCTCCCGTAGTACCTGAAGTATACATTATTATCGCCAAATCTTTATCTGTGGCAGCTTTTGTTCTACGGTTTACCTCTTTCTCATACTCGTTAACATCAAGGTTAAGAAGCGAATCAAAATAAACAGCTTTTGTACAACCTTTGATATCGACACTCGGATCAAAAACCACTACATGCTCAATATATTGATTTCTCTCCAAAATAGGTAAAACATTATCGAACTGCAATTGCTCTCCAACACAAACAATTTTTATTTTAGCATCATTGACGATATACTCTATTTGCGATTCGGATGCAGTTGCATACATAGGTACGGAGATAGCTCTATTTGCATAATTAGCGAAATCCACGATAAGAGACTGTGGCATATTTTGGCTGCAAATAGCTATTCTATCATGTTCTTGAACACCGAAAGAAGCCCAAACTTCAGCGATTTGATGGGAACGAATGTAGAATTCATTCCAAGAAATATCCACCCATTTTGCTAAGGCTTTATCACGATAAAAAAGCATGGTTCTGCCGGCATGTTTTTTTACCTTTACTTCCAACAATTTGGAAAAATGAATTGCTTTATCCATAATAGAACCAAGATATTAACGTATAGTACGCTATAGTTTATAATAATCATTCGTTTGGTCGTCTTCGGCCATTATTTTTGTTTTTATTCATCACATTAATGGTTTTAAGGGCGAAACGAGCAGCGGCTTGTTCTGACTGACGTTTATTAAAACCAACCCCCATACCCATTTGTTTTTCATCAACAAAAACACGGCTTTGGAATTTCATCTTATTATTTTCCAGTCTATTTTGAGCTACGAGTTCGTAACGAAGAGACTTTCTATTTTGTTGGCACCACTCCATCAATTGGGACTTATAATTTTGGTCTTTACGCAAAATTTTATCCACTTTAGCGGTATTATTGAATACTCTTTCTACAAAATCATAGGCAACAGCATATCCTTTATCGAGGAAAATTGCACCTAAAAGGGCTTCAAAAGAGTTGCCGTAAATATTAACGTTATTTACACTTATATTTTTTGCGTTTATATAATTTTCCAATCTAAGACTTTCACTAAGGCTATTAAGAGTTTGTCTACTAACCAACGAAGAGCGGATAGAAGTAAGCATTCCCTCTTTAGCATTCGGATATCGTTTATAAACAAACTGAGTCATAGCTAATTCGAGCACTGCATCGCCTAAAAATTCCAAGCGTTCGTTATTCAATGTATGACCATTGACATCTACTTGATTAAGTGACGAGTGTGTAAAAGCCAATTCGTATAATTTTTTATTTCCTACTTTAAATCCTACTAAATTGCTATACTTATCACCCATGTCATGCATCGGGTGAAATATTTTATAAAAAGCATCAATAAGTTTCATTCTACACTATTCAAAAAGCGACAGTTCTTTAGGTTTTAACAATTGAAAACTCATTCTGTGATAACGTGAAGGTCCGAATTCTTCTATAGCTGAGCGATGTTTTTTTGTAGGGTATCCCATATTTTTATTCCAATCATAACAAGGATATTCATTATGAAGTTTTTGCATATACCTGTCTCTTTCGGTTTTTGCAATAATAGATGCCGCAGCTATAGACATATATTTTGCATCCCCCTTCACTATTGTAGTAAAAGGCACGTCGCAATAAGGTTTAAATCTATTTCCATCTACTATGATATGTTGGAATTTCAGTTTATTTGATACGATGTCCAAAGCATTATGCATAGCGAGGATAGAAGCATTAAGGATATTAATTTCATCTATAACACTTTCGGGAACGAGAGCCACGCCCCATGCCAGAGCTTCGTTGATAATAACGGAACGCAACTCTTCGCGTTGCTTTGCAGTAAGTTGCTTACTATCATTCAGAAGAGTGTTTGAAAACTTTTCGGGCAGCACTACGGCAGCGGCGGCAACAGGGCCCGCCAAAGCACCTCTACCTGCCTCATCAACACCAACTTCCGTAATATCCGGCATGAAAAAAGGCTGAAGCATTGTGTTATTGTTATTCGTAGATGATATGAACGAGCACATCACCTACAATTTTTAGAGTATTAGAACTGATATTCTGCATATTATCGGCTTGTGTATGCCAATAATATCCGAAACCGTGTTCACTTGATGGTTCAAAATGGATAATATCCGCGCAAGGAATTCCTGCATTAGATACGTTGATATGGTCGTCAGTAACAGCGCCTCCCGGCTTATCGACAAAAACATTTGAATAGCCACATTTGGCAGCAGTATTCCATATTTTACTTACCACCCAACCGGCATATCTCTCTGAAAAATATTCTCGATAAAAAGTGACATTCGGGGCCCCCACCATATCCAAAAGAATGCCATATTTCGGTTTAGCAGCCGGAAGCAGTAAATTCTCGCTCCAATACGCCGAGCCGAGAGTCCACCCTCCTTCGCCATTCTCCGACTGTTCTTCTTCCGGGGCACCCCAATCTTCCAAATCGAAAAGGATAAAATCCACGCCAATAGTTGGACTGTATTCTGACAACAAACGTGCCAATTCTAAAATAACGCCCACACCACTGGCGCCGTCGTTTGCTCCGACTATTGCCTTATAATAATTGCTTTTATCGGCATCTTGATCAGAGAAAGGGCGACTATCCCAATGGGCGCAAATGAGCACTCTATTACTCTGCTTGATATTATAAGATGCGATAATATTGTAAAGAGGCATCTTTTTTGAGTTGTAGAGCTTCTGCTCCCCCTCTTGAACAATAATAGTATCGGCATTAAATTGTTTAAACTTTCGAATAAAAAATTCTTTGCACTGTTGATGAGCTTCCGATCCGGGCACACGACTACCGAAATCGCATTGAGTTTTCACAAAAGAATAGGCACTATCTGCAGAAAAAGAGGGCATTACGACGTTATTATCCGGCACTACCCTATCGTTCTTCTTATTCTTTGGGGCGGAACAAGAAGAAAATAGAAGAAAAACAAGAAGAAATATTATCCATTTCATGTAACTACTATTCAGCGATAGTAAAATCCATAGCGATACTGCTTTGAGAAACGGCATGCATATGTTTTTTTACTATATTGCAATGATAAGGGTCGTTTTGATATTCATCAAGAGCCTTCCAATCAGCCACTTTTACTTCGAGCATTATATCGTAAGAGCGAGCGGAATGTAGTTCATCAAGGCTCACTTGCACTTCGATAGCGGTAGGCACTTTACCACGCATAGAGAGTAAAACATTCTCTGTCTCTTTGAGTAACTTCTCGGTAGGTTGTGCCAATTTAAAGCACACAATATGTTTAACCATAGCAGTAAATATTAATCTATAAAAATTTATTTGTTATCATCTTGCGTATACCATCCGGCATACATTGCATAGTTATGCGCAATTTTTTGATTAATCTCTTTGGCTTGTTCAGGGGCAACTTCTTTCACTTGTTTTGCAGGAACACCGGCCCAAATTGTATTAGGCGGGATGATAGTATTACTGAGCACCAAAGCATTAGCGGCAACAATAGCACCGGCACCAACAACGGCTCCATCCAGAACGGTAGCGCCCATTCCTATCAAAGCATAATCTTGTATAGAAGCACCGTGTATTGTAACGTTATGACCGATACTTACATAGTCACCTATTTCGATAGTGGACTTTTGATATAGAGTATGAAGTACCGCACCATCTTGAATATTAACATGATTGCCAATACGAATTGTATTAACATCGCCTCTTAAAACGGCATTAAACCAAATACTGCAACCATCGCCTATAGTAGTATCGCCCACGATAGTAGCATTTTCTGCCAAGAAGCAATCTTTACCTATGGAGGGAGTAAACCCTCTAACTGATTTTATTAAAGCCATATAAAAAAACACAAAATGACATTTGATTCAGTTATATATATTATAATCCGAACCAAATGCCAAAACTATTGTTCAAAATCAAATCAAAATTCTTTAAATCTTCTTGAATAATACACAAGCATTATGACCGCCAAAACCGAATGTATTTGAAAGAGCAGCTCTAACGACACGTTTTTGAGCGGTATTAAAAGTAAGATTCAAATTATAATCTATTTCAGGATCCTCGTCACCCTCATGGAAATTAATTGTAGGAGGGATAATATCGTTTTTCACAGCGAGAACAGAAAGCATAGCTTCTACAGCACCGGCAGCACCGAGCAAGTGACCTGTCATTGATTTTGTAGAAGAGATATTCATCTTATAAGCATGCTCACCGAAGAGCTGTTTAATAGCTTTCAATTCAGCGATATCACCGAGCGGGGTAGATGTGCCGTGTACATTAATATAATCGATATCCTCAATAGACATACCGGCATCCTCGATAGCATTTTTCATAACGAGAACAGCGCCATGGCCTTCCGGATGTGGAGCCGTCATATGATAAGCATCGGCACTAAGTCCACCACCTACCATTTCGGCATAAATTTTTGCGCCACGAGCAACAGCGTGCTCATACTCTTCAAGAATAAGAGCGGCACCACCCTCACCAAGCACGAAACCATCACGACTCTTAGAGAATGGACGAGAAGCACCTTGCGGGTCATCATTTCTAGTAGAAATAGCCTTCATTGAAGAAAAACCTCCAACTCCCGCTACGGAAACGGCTGCTTCGGCTCCTCCGGCTATTATCGCATTTGCTTTTCCTAAACGTACATAATTAAATGCATCTATCAATGCATTTGTAGAAGAAGCACATGCAGAGGTAGTTACAAAATTCGGACCTCTCAAACCAAAAATGATAGAGATATGACCTACAGAGAGGTCGGAAATCATCTTAGGGATAAAGAAAGGGCTGAATTTTGGACCCCTTTCCTTAACTTGGTCGAAATACATCATCTCGCTCTCGAAAGTATGTATACCACCAATTCCAACACCATAAATTACACCTATTCTATCTAAATCTTCTTTAGACAAATCCATACCGGAGTCTTCTAAAGCTTGTTTTGCCGCTGCCACTGAATATTGGCAGAAAAGGTCCATCTTACGGGCCTCTTTAGGGTCGATATAATCTTCTGCACGGAAACCTTTTACTTCACATGCAAATTGGGTTTTAAATTTTGAAGCATCAAAATGAGTAATTGGTGCTGCACCGCTAACTCCCTTTACAGCACTGTCCCATACTTCAGGGACAGTGTTGCCTATTGGGGTTATGGCACCGAGACCAGTTACTACAACTCGTTTCAATTCCATAAAATAGTAACCTTCTAATAAATAAGATTATGCTTCTAATGCTTTTTCAATGTAAGCAATAGCTTCTCCTACAGTAGTGATTTTCTCTGCATCTTCCTCTTCTATTGAGATTCCGAATTCACGCTCAAAATCCATGATAAGTTCTACTGTATCTAATGAATCAGCACCAAGATCATTTGTAAAGCTTGCATTTTCAGTAATTGCATCAGCTTCTACAGATAATTTTTCTTTGATAATCTCTTTTACTTTGTTTGCTACTTCAGACATAATAGTAAGTTTTTTAATTAATAATGTTCTTAATTTTTCTGTTGCAAAGTAAGATATTATTTCTTACTCCACAATCTATTTTTTCCGTTTTTTTCTCTTTTTTTGCTCAAATCGCCCTTTTTGAGAATATCCATTCAACCGCTTTTTTATTCTCACTTTTTATTAATTTCTGATTTATAGACTTTTAACGGCATTCTCAAAAATTGTTAATAACCATACATAAAATGTGAAAATATATTAAATAAAAGCCATTTTCCCTTTTAAATATCTTTACATTACCAAAATCAAGTACGTTTTTTTGTCATCAAACAAGAAAAAACAACGAGAATATTTTCCCGAAGATGATTTTTTTCAAAAAACAAGAGGAAGAAAAGGTTGCTCTTTACACAACAATTTTTAATACAAAATTTTTACTTTTAATAATATATATTCCCCTTGGCAAAACTTTCAAATCGAAACTATTTACCCCTCTATCTATTTGAAACAAGCATCTCCCTTCTACAGAAAAAAGGTATGCTGTTTCGGATAACGGCTCCGCAAAAATCAATTCTTTATCAACAACATAACTATTTACGATAGTAGAATTACAGATAGATGTAGTGATTTGTTCGGCTTCACAAATTTTCGACACTTCGGTACTGCTCTCTCCTATATTTCCGTGGATAGCATGAATAGCTGATTGTATCATTATAAAATCCACACCCGGCAGAATAACTTTATTTCCTGCGGAATCTATTGCATTATCAATATCAAAGAGGTTTTTATCATGCTCGGAATAAGGGTAATTATCTACATAGCCCCACTCGTAAGGCACTAAGGAATAGTAACTTCCGTCGCCATTAACATCAACTGCATTATCCGGAAGGAGGGTACCTGTAAATGAAATGCTATCGGCAGTAACCCAAGCAGGGTAATACGATTGATTATGAAATGTATTTTTCGGAATCCATCCGGTGGCGTTGTTATTATCCTTCCAACGGATATAGTTATCTATTGCCTTGGTAGAATTATCATCAGCGGCAGATGGTTTATAATAAGTAATAGTGTAATTTTTTACACTTCTATTATCTTCACTTCCGGCGAGTTCGTACCATTCATCATCTGCAATTCCGTTTTCATTAGCGTCGTAAGAGACCCAAACTACGCCCGGTTCCGAGCCGTTTGTATGTGCGTTTCCGAGAATTAATATCTCCGCTTTATCATCCACACGCATCACTCTATTATTGAATTTTGCTTTTACAAATCCACCAAAGCCGCCCAAGGTAATCATATTGCTTCTATCAATATTTTGTTGTGCGGCAATAGGTGCAGCGGCAGAATCGGTACCTACTGCAGGCAATAAATTTACAAACTGTCCCGGTGCAGGCAAATATTCTATGATTACAGCACTATTGTCTTCTCCTTTTGCAAACAGGCACACGCACAATGACAAGAGTAAAAAAAAGAGTTTTTTCATAAACATAATATTTTTAAAATCAGTAAATCAGGATATTATTCGGGTTAAGGCCGATATCTTTCAGTCGGAATTTAAATTTACCATATCGATTAAAGCATAGCACATCACCCCAAATCACGTAATCATAAGCTTCACAGATATATACATCACCATTTCGGGGATCTACTTCTATTCCAAAAGGCATTTTTATCTCTGTACTATCGGACACAAAATGCTCATTGATAATTTTATCGGATATACAATCGAATTGTTTTATCCAATATTGCTTTGTATCATAATCGACACTATACATATATGCCACATCATTCATCACTTTCATATTCAGCGGATGAATATTTTCGAAAGTGTGCACTACGGTATCTATCTCGGTATCAATCTTATGTAAGTTATATTCGGAATAATCTCCGCGAGTAACGACATAGACGTCGTTTTGTGAATCTGAAACGATAGATCCGGGATTAAGTCCTACTTCGATTTGTTTTATCTCTTTATATGACGACAAATCCACAACGCTAACGGTATTATCATAAAACGGAAAATCGAGGCCTCCGGAGTTACTTACATATAATTTACCGTTACTTATCACCATTTGATCGGGATTTCTACCACATTGTATCAATTTTTCCACCTCTAACACGGCGGTATCAAGCACTGCAACAAAGCCATCAAAACAAGAAACGAGCACTTTATCTTGATAGAAAACCACATTACGCGGCTGTCTGGCAACTCCCTTATCATTGAATAACGGTACCTGCTTGATAGAAGTAAATGTGTTGGCATCGATGACTTCCAATTGAGAAGAGACATTTACAGTGATATAAATCCTATCTCCATAACGTTTCATATCATTGGCAGTATCTCCAAGACCTCTGCCATTAACGGTTAGAAAAACATTGTAATCTACCGACGAATCAGCGTTATTTACTAATGCGAGGGTACTGTTATTCATATTAAACAATCCCTCACATAGCACAAGTAATCGGGAAACTTGTATGCTATCGTTCCACGATGTAGAATGTGGAACATCATACATATCATTACATCCTGAAAAAATTAGCAATTCGCAAAGCAGACATATATATATAATGTGTGATTTCATAATATTTAAAATTTCCAATATACAGTAGCTCGCCAGCTTCGCCCCGGCATAGGGAAATAGCGAACAACGGCATAATTTTTATTCGTAATATTGAGGCATTCCAAATTGATTCCCAACAGATGCCTTTTTATAATAAAATCATGAGAGGCGGAAATACTATGGTCAAAAAAGCCCTCCACTCTATTCTCCGCATAATTTTGATTTACGGCATATCGATGACCACTCCATACCAAAGAGTAATTGATATCAACCCATGGTGTTTGAAGGGAGGCACGGCCGGAACCGGAGATTCGGGGCGTATATGGTATTTGATGTTTGTAATCACTACTATTCGGGTCGGTTACATTCAAAGCTCGATTATAAGTATAAGAAGCCCCGAGCAGTATCATCACTTTAGGATGAGGCTTTACCGCCACTTCTCCTGAAAAGTCCAAGCCGTTGATAGATACCTTTCCATAATTAAGCATCGTCCACGTGTAAATATTTTTTGTCGGATAAGCTACAATCTTATCTTTAACACTATTGTGATACACATCGCATGAAAGCATTACTTTAGGCAGAAAATCAGCAAGATAGGCTTGATAAGTGACACCGATATTATATTGATTCGTACTCTCCGGTTTTAGATTTATATTTCCTACCCTACCATAGTATAAATCATTAAAAGTGGGCAACCTGAAGATGTTTTTATAAAAAACTCGAAAACGTAAATTGATTTTATTAAATGGTTTAAAAGTAGCACTGACAAAAGGGTTTACGCGGAAATAGCCTTTAGAAGCATTGCCGGGCTGCACTTTTTCATCGACAAGAGTAAAAAGTGCTGTAGCTGAAGCCACTACCCAACTATTAACATATTTACCGCTGACAGAAGTAAGCCATTGGTACCTTACAGGCTTTGCAAAATCTTGCAAATCGGCATTTAAGGCACTTATTATACCATCAGTATTAAAAGAAAAAGAGAGGCAATGCAACACATTATATAATACGCCTGCATTTAGATAGCCCTCTTGTTGGTGATAAAAATTCTCCTCTTTACCGAGGCTACCGAGGTAAACCGGGTCGAGATAATGAGTAAAAGAATACTGATATTTGGCATTTAATTGGATAGTTACTTGAGGAATCAGTTGTCTTTCAAAATGACCTTGAGCAAAGAAATCCCTATCGGTAATACGTTGACTGCTGAAATTTGCCGTATTATAAAAAATGGTAGCGCCGGGGAGTCCTCTTTTAGATTGGAAGAAATAGGCTTTAAAATTGCCATTTTGCACCGAATCTCTACCATAAAGTGCCATTTCGGCACGGATATTTTCCACGTCGGTATTCTGTCTCAGTTCTTTTGAGGTGCTATCACCGGCATTTCCGTATTCAAGGATATAAGGGTATCTGCCGTTGGCAAAGAGATATTCTCCACTACAAGTGAGAGCCAATTTTTCGTGGAGTTTTACTGCAATATTGGCAGAAGGGTTGATTAGTCCGAAACTGCCACCTTTTACTGCCACTTTTCCTGTCACAATTCCGGACGAGAATTTTGGGAAAACCGTTTTAATATTCAGCACCGAAGCAGCGGATACTTGGCGAGCGGGTTGAAAAATATCGTCATTCTGACCATTAGCCAAAGAGATAACATCCACATTATCAAGCGAAAATTTACCTATATCAATTTGACCGTTTTGAGCATTACCCATAGCGATACCGTCAATAGCAACGGCTGTATGAGCGGCACCCAAGCTACGAACGGAAACGGTTTTAAGCCCACCAATACCGCCATAATCCTTTACCACCACCCCTGAGAAATGTTTTACAGCATCGGAAACTTGCAGTGAATTAAGCTCTTTGAGGCGATATTGTGAAAGTTCTTGTAACGGAGTAGAAGATACTTTCAGCGCATTTTTTGCAGTAATACTTACCTCATCGAGCTGCTTAACCTTGGCACTATCAGTATGTAAAGTGTCAACAGCAACGCCCTCTGCATACACCGACACGGGAATGGTAATGCAGAGCACCAAAAGAAAAAGATAAAAAAATAGAGTGTGTAACTTCATCTGAATCACGCTTGCTTTTTTCCTCGAAAAGCTTGGAATAAACGTAAACAATCAATCTTGACTTGGCAGGTATTCTGACTCGTTAGAACTGTGTTTGGCAACAAAATACGGCCTTCTCACACCAATTCAGATATAAGTGCAATGACCGCATTACAGGATTGTCGATTATACGACAACTAACTTACAGCAGCGGGACTGTTTAGGATTCTCACCTAATTCCCTTTTAATTACAATATTGTAAACCAAAATCGCTGCAAAGGTACAAAAAAATATCGGATAGCAAGAAATAATATGACAAAATGTCATTATAATATATTGGCATAATGATTGAGTATTATTTGTTGAATAAATAAAACAATCAATAATACAACATATAATATATAATCTATGGACTTAGAAAAATTCACAAGTATGTCGAACGAAGCTATCATGAAGGCGATAACGATAGCGAAAACAAGGCATAACACTAATGTAGACACACCCCATTTGTTGATGGCACTGCTTGACGATAAATTCAGCCAGATAACTTATCTATTTTCAGAGCAAAACATTGACAAAGAGGGAGTAAAGCAACAAGTTTCCCGACTATTATCCACATTACCGACGAGTAACACCGAATCGGAACAAGTATATATCACAAGCGAACTTAATGATATATTGATGCAATCCGAATCGCTGAGCAAAGAAGATGGCAATACATATATATCAATAGAATATATATTCCTTGCCATTATTAAATCGAGCGGAGAATCGGGAAAAATCTTAAAAAAATCAGGCTTTGTAGAGCAATCTACAAAAGCAATAATAAAGAAATTACAAGGAGGAACAAAGGTGAATAACAAAAATGCAGAAGAGACATACCAAGCATTAAGCAAGTATGCCGTTAACTTAAACGAAAAAGCCAAGACCGGCAAATTAGACCCGGTAATAGGCAGAGATGAAGAGATACGACGTGTATTACAGATATTATCACGACGCACTAAGAACAATCCGATATTGGTTGGCGAGCCGGGAACAGGTAAAACGGCGATTGCGGAGGGACTTGCCCACCGTATTATCCGCGGTGATGTACCAAGCAATCTTCAAGATAAAACCATATACTCTTTGGATATGGGTGCATTGATAGCCGGAGCAAAATACCAAGGAGAATTTGAAGAGCGACTGAAAGCCGTAGTCAACGAAGTCATAAAATCGGAAGGTAAGATAATCCTCTTTATCGATGAGATTCATACCCTTGTAGGAGCGGGAAAAAGCAATGGTGCCATGGACGCAGCCAACATATTAAAACCTGCCTTGGCTCGTGGCGAATTAAGAGCAATAGGTGCCACTACCCTCAACGAATATCAACAATATTTTGAAAAAGACAAAGCTCTTGAGCGAAGATTTCAAATGGTGTTGGTTGACGAACCTGATGAAGCATCTGCAATTTCCATCCTTCGTGGATTGAAAGAGAGATACGAAAATCACCATCAAGTACGTATTAAAGACGACGCAATAATTGCAGCAGTCCATCTTTCACAGCGATATATCTCCGACCGTTTTTTACCGGACAAGGCTATCGACCTCATTGATGAAGCTGCAGCAAAACTGCGATTGGAGATGAATTCCGAACCTGAAGAACTCGATACTTTAGAGCGAAACATCAAGCAACTCGAGATAGAAAAGGCCGCAATTAAAAGGGAAAACGACACTGAAAAGCTCGAGAAAATAGACAAAGAGATGTCGGAATTGAAAGAGAAAAGAGACGAAATGCGCTCCAACTGGAATGCTAACAAGCAGCTTATCAACACAATACAACAAGCTAAAATTGACATTGAGAATTTGAAATTCGAAGCGGATAAAGCAGAAAGAGAAGGTGATTACGGAAAGGTTGCGGAAATAAGATACGGCAAAATTAAGGAGGCAGAGCGTAAAATTTCAGAAGCACAAGCCAAGTTAAACAACAGCAACTCTTTGATTAAAGAGGAAGTAGATGAAGAAGACATTGCAGAGATAGTAGCAAAATGGACCGGTATACCTGTAACGAAGATGATGCAGAGTGAAAGTGAAAAACTGCTTCACTTGGAAGAAGAGCTCCACAAGCGAGTAGTAGGTCAGGATGAAGCTATCAAAGCTGTATCCGACGCAATACGAAGGAGCCGTTCCGGACTCTCAGATCCGCGCCGTCCTATTGGTTCTTTCATCTTCCTCGGTACTACCGGTGTTGGTAAAACAGAGTTGGCAAAAGCCCTTGCCGAATTCCTTTTCGATGATGAGAATATGATTACTCGTATAGATATGAGTGAATATCAAGAGGCTCATTCTCACTCACGACTTATCGGTGCACCTCCGGGATACGTCGGTTATGACGAAGGCGGACAACTTACCGAAGCAATACGGCGTAAACCATACTCCGTAGTACTTTTTGATGAGATTGAAAAAGCCCACCCTAACGTTTTCAACATCTTACTTCAAGTGCTTGACGATGGTAGACTGACCGATAATAAGGGCAGAACGGTAAACTTCAAAAATACTATTATCATCATGACCTCTAACCTTGGTTCCGATATTATCAGAGATAGATATGAATCTGCCGGAAATATAGATAGAGAGTCCTTAATGGAAAGCACAAAAGCAGAAGTATTCGGATTGTTAAAACGTACAATCAAACCGGAATTTTTAAATCGTGTGGATGATTTAATAATGTTTACTCCACTCTGCAAAGAGGAGATTAACGAGATAGTAAAATTACAATTGAAAGGCATTGCCAAACAACTTAAAGAAAATGACATTGACTTTAATTTTACTCAATCGGCAATCGACAAACTTGCAGAAGCCGGTTACGACCCGCAATTCGGTGCCCGTCCTGTAAAACGAGCCTTGCAACATTTGGTTCTTAACCAACTCTCTAAGGACATCATTTCAGGACATATTAACAAACAAAAACCGATTACGGTAGATGTTAAAAACAACGAATTGATATTCAACAATTAAAATAAAAAAATAACGCATCAAAGATTTCACAATCTTCGATGCGTTTATTTTTTATAAATGATACTTATTTAAAAGTAAAATTTTACCCTCAATTAATCTTCATCAATCATTATCTTACTATCGTCTTCATCAAAAACAGCTATTTGACGTTTAAAAATTTCATCAAGCGACAGCAAGAAAGTTTCTGCATTTGAAACACCATCAATACAAGTAATTTTATCCAACATGATATTGAGCAAATCTCTATTATCATGAGCATAAATTTTGATAAATAGCGCATATTTACCTGTAGTATAATGACATTCAACCACTTCCGGAATATTACGAAGCGACTCGACAATAGTATTCAATTTAGAATTATCTGCTACCGAAATACCTACTAACGCACAAGTTTGGTAGCCAATTTTATAAGTATCTACAATAAATTCAGAACCTTTAATAACGCCGATAGAGCTTAATTTTTGCACACGTTGATGAATCGCAGCTCCCGACACTCCACATTCACGAGCAACCTCCAAAAAAGGAATACGAGCACTCTGCGAAATTAGTTTTAAAATTTTCTTATCCAGACTATCAATTTGATGTTTCATAATATAATGACAAATATTTAATTCTTTACAATTTCCAGATGCAAAGGTAACACTTTTTTCTGAATTACACAATGAAAATTGGATTTTATTACAAAAATAAATATTATAATATCACTTCTGTAAACGTATTTATCATATTGGCATTATACGGGGCTTCTACCTTTATATAATTACCTGAAAATCCACTCATTATCTTTTTATTTTTAGAATCCTCCCATAACACATACTCTTTACGCCCTTTGTTTTCGTTATAAAATTTCTCTAATTTCTCATCGGAAATTTTTTGAAGGATGGCATTTCTTCGTTTTCTTTCTACAATAGGAACTATATACGGGATTTCCAGAGCCTTTGTACCCGCTCGCTCGGAATAAGTAAATACGTGTAATTGCGACACATCAAGTGAAGATATAAAATTTTTACTCTCATTAAAGAGTTCAGGAGTTTCGCCTCGCACCCCGACCATCACATCCACACCAATAAAAGCGTGAGGCATAAGCGATTTGATAAGTTCTATTTTATACCTAAAAAGAGAAGTATCGTATTTACGCCTCATCAATTTCAGCAGTTCATCACTACCGGACTGCAAAGGGATATGGAAATGATGTGCAAATTTATCTGATTTTGAAACGAAACGGATTATATCATCAGTGAGCAAATTAGGTTCAATACTTGAAATTCTATACCTGACTTGAGCATCAATATTGTCGAGCGCTTTTATTAAATCAAAAAACGACTCTTGAGTGCCAAAGCCGAAATCCCCGGTATTGACACCTGTAAGCACAATTTCTTTAGCTCCATTGGCAATTGCCTCTTCTGCAACCGCCACTGTTTCGGCCACAGAGGCACTGCGACTACGTCCGCGAGCGAAAGGGATAGTGCAATAAGTGCAATAATAATTACATCCATCTTGCACTTTTAAGAAATGACGAGTACGATCGTCAGCACTACACTCCGGTGTAAAATTTCGAATTTCGGAAGTTTTTACAACATGGCAAACAGCTCTATTTTTCTTTTCTACACTACTGATAAACTCTTCGAGCACTATCTTTTCATTAGCTCCAAGAACCATATCAACACCTTCTATCTCGGCAATATCTTTCGGTTTCAATTGTGCAAAACATCCTGTTACTACAATAAAAGCATTAGGGTATTTTTTTATCATACGATGTATCAATTGCCTACCCTTTTTATCTGCCGTATCGGTAACGGAGCATGTATTAATGATAACTACATCGGCTTGTTCGCCATTTTTGCAACGAACAAAACCTTCGGAAAGCAATTTTTTTCCGAGAGAAGATGACTCCGCGAAATTCAATTTGCATCCAAGAGTTTGAAATACAATCTTTTTACCTATAAAATTGGTCATTTCTTTCATACGGCAAAGTTACAAAAAAAAATTACTATACTTTATCTAAAAAAATCCCTCGAAAATTCGAGGGATTTATATACTTAATTTTCCACTTTAATATGACATTTAAATTTAAAACACTGAGGACCAATATAATGAAAAATTGATTGCTCTTTTTTAGCATTAATATATCTATCACTCAAACCACCTACCCCATCAATTAATACATAACCATTTTTTATACCATAATATTCGAAAGCAGGGATTGACAAAAACTCATCAGATTTTTCAAAGTTATCATAATCATAACGTTCAACATATTTTTTATTAGATATTTTATCTGTATAAGCATATTTAATTACACACTTCAAGAGATTTCCATAAGGAATGTTGATTGGAGTTTTAGTATATTCTATCGTAGGAGCAAGGAATTGAATATCAAAAGCAGGATTATATAAGCCTACTAAAGAGAACAAATATTGAGTACCGGAATCCGTATCTAAAGTTTCTATATTTGCATAAAACCCATCATTATAAATTTCTTCTACGACCAATTCATCTTCACCTGAAAAAAGGAGAGTATCTTCTGTTGTGATATACACTTCTTTCGCTTTTACATATTCTATATTAGGACCTTCTTTACAAGAAATCAAACCTAATAATAACACAAAAAATAAGACTAATTTTTTCATAATTATGTATTTTTAATGATTTAAATTTGCCTGCAAAGTTAAACAAAATTCTATTATAAAAAAACTTTTCTAATAAAAAAAACTCATCATATTATAACAACAAAATTATCAATGAAATAAACAGAAGATCGTATTAAATAAAAAAAAATAATCTTCAATACCAAATATCAATGAAATACTATAAGCAGTCAAATAAAATCTAAAATATAACCCACCAAAAGTAGACAAAAACAACATTATAACGATGTAAATAAGACGTAGTTTATTTGTAACTTTGTGCCCGAAAAATTAATAAGATATATAGGTAATTATTAAGCTTTTACAAAACAAAAAACACGGAATTATGCAAAAGATATTGATAGCGGTAGACTCTTTTAAAGATTCATTGACATCGAGTCAAGTAGCCGACACTATTGAGCAGGCGTTAAAAGAAGCCGATTCGGAATTAAACATAGTAAAAATGCCATTGAGCGATGGAGGAGAAGGTCTTACAGAAGTATTAGTAAACGCATTAGGAGGCAGATTTCACATTATAGATACCGTGGACCCCTTGATGCGTCCTATCAAAGTAAAATTCGGCTCAGTAGAAAACACTGCCATAATAGAGATGGCAACGGCAGCAGGGCTTGAATTATTAAAGCCGGAAGAGCGCAATCCGATGCACACCACAACATGGGGAGTAGGCCTGATGATGCAAGCTGCCCTTGATTTAGGCTACAAAAAGATGCTTATAGGGCTTGGAGGCAGTGCTACAAACGATGCAGGATTAGGAGCAATGCAAGCATTAGGTTTGCGATGCTACAATTCTCAAGGGCGTATAATGAAAAACGGTATTACCGGCAAAGACCTTGCAGACCTTGCACATATAGATTTATTTACATTAAAAAGAAAATTTCAGGATATAGAGATAAAAGTGGCATGTGATGTTCACAATCCATTTTTCGGGCCACAAGGAGCGGCTTGCGTATATGCTGCACAAAAAGGGGCGAGTCCGGAAGAGGTACAACTCCTTGATGCCGGTCTACGTCATACCAGTCACGTATGGCGCAGAAGTGGCGGAATGATTATCGACAACGTACAAGGAGCCGGAGCTGCCGGCGGTTTTGGAGGCACACTCTCTACGCTTCTTAACGCAAAAGTGAGCACCGGAATAGAATGCGTACTCGACCTTCTGCATTTCAACGAGCAGATAGAAGAAACCGATTTACTGATAACAGGAGAGGGCTCTATAGATGCTCAATCTTTTATGGGTAAAGCTCTTTCCGGCATACTACGCAGAGCCAATCAATTCCACATACCGGTACTTGCTGTGGCAGGCCGCATCTTAGACCGTGACGCTTTAATACGTGCAGGTGTTTCCGATTGTATTGAAATTACGCCACGAAACATGTCAATAGAAGAGGCTATTGTACCGGAGAATGCAAAAACAAACCTATATAATGCTGTAAACAACTGGTATAAATTCGGTAGATGAATATAGAAGAGTTCAGAAACTATTGTTTGAGTCTGCCTCAAGTGGAAGAGAAACGCCCTTTCGATGAATTTACTCTTTGCTATTATATAGCGGGAAAAATATTTGCACTTGCAGATTTGGAAAATTGCACTTATTCTAACTTAAAATGCAACCCCGACAGAGCTGTCGAACTCAGAGAGCAATACAATGCTATAACTCCGGGGTGGCACATGAATAAAAAACATTGGAACTCGGTAGCTTTTCATTCCGATGTCAACGACACTCTATATAAGGAACTAATAAGGCACTCTTACAATTGCGTATTATTGAGTTTACCGAAAAAGAGTCAGCATCTGTATGAATTATTATAAACTCTTTATAATCATAATAATAAACTTCCTGTGTTTGGGTTTAAAAAGCCAAACTCAGGAAGTTTTTCCTTTAGGCACATCCCCATCAGGCGCCGATGTTGCATATAAAGAGTGGAGCCCGTGGGCAAATCCGGCAAGCACATCACACACCGACAAAACAATTATAAAGATAGGCTTTGAAAACAGATATTTCGCTAAAGAACTTTGCAACGAATATATCGGTTTTATTATTCCTACTCCATATTTCAACATCAGTGGCTCATACAATTTTTTCGGATTTGCCGATTACAACGAGATGATGGCAGCCCTCACTCTCGGCAAAAAATTCGGGAAAGTAGCTATAGGTATAGAATTCGACTATTTCAATATGTTTCTCGCTTCAGAAAATATCTATCGCCATGCCTTTACAGCTCAAGTGGGGATACAAGCCGATATTACCAAGAGATTTACCCTCGGGGCAAGAATCTTTAACCCCATTTTCAGCAAAATAACTTTTGAAGATACACCTCGAAAATTGCCCGTTTGTATGCATCTCGGCGCTAATTACGAACCTATAAACAATTTAAACCTCTTATTTCAATTAGGATATACATTAGGTAACACCATTGATTGGGCCTTTGGTGTGGAGTATGAAATAATGAAATTTATATCCGTACGCACCGGAATTCGCGGAATAAACTACGTTATCCCTCAAATAGGTGTGGGGTTAAACTTTTCCGGTTTCCATTTCGACCTGAATGTTGAATCTGACTTCAGAATTGGAACAATATTACTGAGCAATCTTTCCTATAGATTTTAATTTATCATGAAAACGAGGCTCTTATTCATACTACTGTTTTTACTATTAATACTACCTTATGCGCATAGTAAAAATGAACAAGACACTCTGTTTACTTACGATAAAAATCAACCTATCTTATCCGAAAGGCTCCCTTTTGATGATTTTTTCGAACTTGTAAAAATCTATTTAGAAGAAGATAATTCTGAAGAGGTTATCGATTTAGAGTATCTTGAAACGGAATTGAAAACGGTATATGAGGCTCCTGTAAATTGGAATACGGCAACACGAGAAGAACTAAGAAGCATACAGATTATCAGCGAATTGGAAATAGAAGAACTACTTTATTATGCCGGGGAATACGGACCTGTTTCATCGATTTACGAATTACAATTGGTAGAAAATCTCTCCGAGCCTCTACGATTATTACTGCCGAATATCCTTATTGTAGACACTGTAGGAATACACCGTAAATGGAGTGACGATTTAAAATATGGGAAACACTATGCCGCCGTACATAGCAACGGCATAATAGAGCCGAAAAAGGGTTTTTTAGAAGAGAAATATCTCGGTATTCCCGCAACAATATCTGCAAAATACAGATTTATTTCACACAATTTTCAAGCTACTATTTCAATGAAATCGGATGCGGGCGAACCTTTTTCCGGTAATGAAAAATATAAAAGATATGGATTTGACACATACCGATTTTTTGCAGAAGCAAAAAATATTCCCAACTTTGGAAATATATTGATAGGGTCATATAAAGCATCCTTTGGCAGAGGGTTAATTTTCGGGAATAAGAATTGGGGCTCCAAAACTCAGCAACTTCTCAATACTCCCAATCAAAAAAGTATTACAGGCTACGGAGGTACATCGGCAACACCTACAATAAACGGCATAGCACATACTTATCAAAACCATCTCATAAACACAAATATATTCTACGGTATCAGTAATTTGGATTCGGACACAAGCGGAGGCGAGTGGCACAGTATAAACACAAGTGGATACCACCGTACGGAAAGTGAAATATTACGGCAAAACTGCCTTTTACTACACACATTAGGGGGAAATATAAATATAGGAAAAGTCAGATGGAACATAGGAGTAAATGGCTATATGGCAAAATTCTCATTGCCGGCAGTAACATCAAACGATATTTGGAGCATTTATGATTTCACCGGAGAATGGCAATGGGGTGTTTCTGCTTATTATTTTTTCAAAAAACGTAAAATATCAATGAACGGAGAATTTGCAGTAGTCAATTCAGCCTTTGCAACAAACAACAATCTACAGTTTTTATTATCATCAAACTCTACAATATCAATAAATTACAGATATTTCTCGCCTAAATATCACGCATTCTGGGCAAACACTTACTCATCGATGAGCGGAACAAACGGTGAGCATGGCGCTTCGCTTGCTATCGACTTGCCGCTGTATAAAAAACTATCTTTAGAGCTCTTTGCCGACGGATACAAAACTCTATGGGCCTCGGTCAATCACCCAATAAACGCTGTAGGATTTGAATTGAGAGGCAACCTTAAGTATCTGAATAAAAACGGCATCTACAACCTTTCGATAAGGTACAAAAGCAAACCGGAGTGGAATAAAGAGTCGCTCACAATAGCCCAAACAGGCCATGAAAAAACCGGCACGCTACTACTCCGCGCTTATTATACCATCGATAACTGCTCTCTTACCTCCGGATTTCAAGCAAATATCACATTAAACAATAACGAAAAAAAAGAGATCGGATGGCTCCTCTACCAAGATATTACATCAAAATTTATTAACAAAACACTTACCGTCAAAGCCCGAATCGCCATTTTTAACTCCCCTACTTGGCAAAACCGTTTCTACCTTTATGAACATAACATTCCTGAATATTACTACTCCCCCGCACTATACGGATCCGCATTCAGATGGTACTTGTTATGCAATTACAAAACTCCCATCAACATCAATTTATCTTTCAGAATATCACAGACTTATTATAACAATAAAGATACAAACGGCAGTGGTTATGATGAGATAAATGCACCTCACCGCACAGAGATACAGGGCACAATTTCATACTCCTTTTAGCATAATACTTTCACATCTTTAATCGTAAATTTCATTGGGTTAAAAAACGTTAAATATTACTTTCCCGTTAAACTCCAAAAAAATAGGAGAGTCAAAGAGACAGAAAACAAACAAAAAAGATAGGAAATCAACAGCAAAGAAGATTGATGGCCTATTGAAAAAAAAAAAATTAATAACCATGATTTGGTAATGCCGCGGATTGCCCGATCGCAATAAAAAAAGGAGAAATAAATATGAAAAAATTAATTTTAGCAACTATCGCATTAGTAATATCATTAGGTATTAATTCTCAGAATCAAGCACAATGCACAGGTCATCAACAAGGCAAACGCTGTAATATAGAAAGAAATAGCGTACAATCGCCGGAAGTAAAAGCCACAATGCGAGTTAACAAAATTGCTGAAGCGGTAGAACTCACCAATGACGAACGTACAAAACTTTTTGAATTGTTTGTCGACCATTTCAATAAAGTAAAAAATAATGAAAATGTAGATAGACAATCAATGCGCACGGAGATAAGTAACGGTATCGTTGCAATTATCGGGCAAGAGAGATACGACAAATTCCGTGAACAACAAAAACTTAACAATCAGAAAAATCATAATAAGCCTACAAAACCAATAGTAATGGCAAAATAAATAAAATACTTTTCATAATAGATTCTTTATTAATTAAGGAAAACTGTAGTCGTGAGACTGCAGTTTTTTTTTATTTTATCTATTGAAATTTTCATTACCTTTGCATAGTAAAACAATAAATAATGAACTATGACAAAAGAAAGACTATTACTACTCGGTTTGCTCGCCACACTTCTATTTATTACGTCTAGCTATGGTGCTGATACAACAGAAAAAACCTTTAACAAGCAGTGTAAAACAGAGCGTATTTCATTTCTAAAAAGCACCCCGGAAGGGCTACAACAGAAGCAGAAAGAGGCGATATTAAAAGCTATTAACGGAGACAACACATCATTACAAGAGGTAAGGAATAGCAGGAATATCAAAGCGGAAGTGTCGGAAAACGTAATTGTAGAAAACATATCCGAGACCATACGACTCTATCGCCCGAAAACATCAGACGCAGCACTACCGATACTCATATATCTGCATGGTGGAGGATGGACTATTGGGAGTATAAACAGTTGCTCGGAATATTGTAATGCAGTAGCATCTGCCGGGAAAGTCATAGTATTGGCAATAGATTATCGTTTGGCACCTGAATTTCCATTCCCTTACGCCATTGATGATTGCGTTAATGCCTATATTTTTGCGATAGACAATGCAAAATCATGGGGAGGCGACCCGAAAAACATATCCATAGGAGGCGATAGTAGCGGAGGTAATTTAGCTTTAGCTACAGCTCTACAAATAAAAAGAGATAAATTGCCAAAAGTAAAATCACTTATCCTCTTTTATCCTGTAGTGAAAGGATATGAAGATAATTCTAAATCATGGAAAAAATACGGAGAAGGGTACGGACTTAACTCAGATATAATGATAGCCTTCAACGACGCATATACATTAAAAAGAAATATTGCTTACGACCCCCTAATATCCATATATAATGCCGGAGAGAATGAATTAAAAGAATTACCGAAAATATTATTTGTTGCAGCCGGTAAAGATATCCTTTTCGATCAAGGCAAAGCATTTTGCAAAAAAGTGTCGAAACTTGGTGTAGAAATAGAGCGACATAATTTTAAAGAATCTTGCCACCTATTTATCACTGTAAAAGGGCAACCTACAGCATTCAAAAAATCCGTAGAACTTACCGTAGAATTTCTAAGCCTCCTCCGGGGCAACTGCAAAATTCTTGATTAAATATTCTTTCTTCAATATTAATCACAGATAAATGTTTTTTCAATAAATGTGTCAGCCCTTAGATAATGACACCGGAAACAAAAAAGTCTACCCTCCAAATAAAGGAAAGGTAGACTTTCTTATATCAAGCCTTGATAGGCGAAAAACAATCAAACGACTTTATTATTGTCCGATACCGGAAAATCCCATAAAAGCCATAGCGAGAAGGCCTGCAACAACGAGGGCGACAGGCATACCTTGCATACCCTTCGGCACCTTGATAAGTGACAAATGCTCTCTCAAGCCTGCAAATAACACAAGAGCCAAACCGAAGCCTATAGAAGTAGAAAGGGCAAAGACCACACTTTCAAGCATATTATACTCTTTTTGAATTACTACGATAGCCACACCAAGAATGGTACAGTTTGTAGTAATAAGCGGTAAAAATACTCCTAAAGCTTGGTAGAGCACCGGCAACACCTTTTTCAAGATAATCTCTATCAACTGAACGAGAGTGGCAATTACCAAGATATATGTAATAGTTTGCAGATACTCTATATGAAATTGACGCAAAACATAATACTCTATTAAATAAGTACATATAGTAGCAAGCGTCATAACAAAAGCCACAGCGGCAGACATACCGAGGGCGGTATCGATTTTCTTGGAAACGCCAAGGAACGGACAGATACCCAAGAATTGAGCCAACACGATATTGTTGACAAAAATAGCGGTGATAACAATTAAAAAGTAACTCATTTCGTTTTCAATTTATTAATAATAGCTATTAAATAACCCAAGGCAATGAAAGCACCGGGAGCCAATACAAAGAGAAGCATACCATAATTCTCAGGATAAATTTGGTATGAGAAAAGAGTACCGGCACCGAGGAACTCGCGGATAGCACCCAACAGAGTAAGAGCAAAAGTAAAACCGAGACCAATACCAAGTCCATCTAAAAGAGAAGCAAAAGGATTGTTTTTAGCAGCAAAAGCTTCTGCTCTTCCAAGCACAATACAGTTTACTACAATAAGAGGGATAAACAACCCGAGAGTATCGTAAAGAGATGGCACATAAGCCTCCATAAGCATTTGTACCATAGTGACGAAAGCCGCTATGATAACAATAAAAGCAGGTATTCTAACCTTATCAGGTATAAGTTTTTTTAGAGCGGAGATAACCACATTCGAACATAATAGCACGAAAGTGGTAGCCAAGCCCATACCCAAACCATTGATAGCAGAAGAGGTTGTACCCAATGTAGGACACATTCCCAGCATCAACACAAAAGTAGGATTCTCTTTTAAGAGACCATTTGTAAATGTTTTAAAGTAATTCATTCTTTCAGTGCTTTATTGTTGAACAATTTGATTTTCTATATTTTGCAAGCTATCTTGAGGGATAACTACCTCTTGACTATCATCGGTTAAAGTATCCGACATGATTTCTGCATCCTTGTTAGGAGGTGTTTGCGCATCTAATTCGGTGCAAACGTTATAAGTAGCAATGGCTTTGTTTACTGCACTTAAGAAAGCACGAGAAGAGATAGTAGCGGCAGTAATGGCATCTACCGAGCCTCCATCTTTAGACACTGTTAAAGGGGCGGCAGAGATAGAGATTCCGGTAATAGGGGATTTTTCTATAAACCACTTATCCATTTTAGAGCCAAGGCCCGGAGTTTCGGAATGGCTAAGAATAGAATAGTTTACCAAATTTCCTTCAGTATCTATACCAACCATCATCTTTATAAGACCACCAAAGCCAAGTTCATCCGACTCAATAGCGTAACCTAAGAGGTTATTATCTGCATCATAAGCGCGGAATACGCGTTGATTATTAACAGTATCAACCTGATCGATAAGGGATGCACCCGGCATAACGACTTTAATTGCCGCTTCTTGTTTTGCTTGTTTTGCGTCGGCAATAGGTTTTTGCGTAAAATTAAACACTGCTGCAGTACCGGCGGCGGCTATAAGAGTAATGCATGTAAGCACTACAGTCATATTCAGGAATGTAGATTCTAACTTTTTCATGCTTTAGATACTTTTATTTTTTCGCCGAAGCGTTTTGGTTTAACATAATTATTTATAATAGGTGTGGCAGCATTCATGATAAGTATTGCGAACGACATACCCTCCGGATAAGAGCCCCAAAGACGAATAACCGAGGTTATCAAACCTATACCGATACCATAAATTATCTGTCCTTTATGTGACATAGGCGACGTAACATAATCGGTAGCCATAAAGAAAGCACCAAGAAGAAGACCACCACTGAGGAGATGCACGATAGGGTCGGCATAAGTAGTGGAAGGTGTGAAGGTAAACGGACTCAATGTTATTGAATCACATGCGAAAATAACACCGGTAAATACAAATACCGTCACTAATATAGAAACCGGGATATGCCATGAGATGGTTCTGCGGCAGAGCAAATATATACCGCCTATGATAAGGGCGAGGGCACTAACCTCACCAAAAGAGCCACCTATTTGTCCAAAAAGCATATCGAGATAAGAAGGTAACGAGCTAACATCAGTACCCTCTTTGATAGAAGACAATATTGTAGCGCCTGTTTCTGCGTCAAAATAATTGAAGTTCAAATTCATAGGAATCGGGCGAGGCCAAGTAGTCATCTGAGCCGGGAAAGAGATAAGGAGAAAAACACGACCCACTAAAGCCGGGTTAAAAGGGTTATTTCCCAAGCCACCGAACGTCATTTTTCCGACACCGATAGCCACTAAAGCACCTATGATAACTATCCACCAAGGGAGGTTTGAAGGCAAGTTAAAAGAGAGTAAAACACCCGTTACCAGGGCCGAAAGATTGCCCAAAGTATTTTCCCCTTTTAGGATAAATTTTTGTATCAGGAATTCAAAAAGCAAACATGAAGCGATAGAAATCAAGCTCACACATAGGGCTCCAAATCCGAAGAAGTAAAGAGCCACAAGATAAGCGGGAATGAGAGCTATCACTACATCCAACATTTTACCTTTTACCGTATCACCACAATGTATATGGGGAGCAGGAGATAATGTAAGCATAATATAATATTTTATAATATGAATATTTAAGTTTATTTTTTCTGATTACGAGAACGGATAATACCACCGACGGTAGCTTTACCCAAGCGGATATAATCCAATAGAGGACGATGTGAAGGGCAAGAATATAAGCAACATCCACACTCAATGCAGTCCATCACTTTCTCTTTCTCTACTCTATCCCACATACTATTCTCCGAGAGGCTCATAAGCAAATAAGGCTCAAGGCCCATAGGGCAAGCATCTACACATTTTCCGCAACGGATACAATTATCCGCCTTCATACGACGAGTCATTTTTTCCGGTAAAATGAGTACTCCCGAAATACGTTTTGTAGTATTAGTATCGAGGTTACTCATTGATCTACCCATCATCGGGCCACCGGCAATAACCTTTGCAGAGTTTTCCGGAAGGCCACCTGCGGCGGCGATGACATCCATGATAGGAGTACCGAAACGCACTCTAAGGTTTACAGGGCGAGACACATTAGGACCTGTAACGGTAAGAACCCTGTCGATAAGAGGTTTGTTTTTTTGCACAGCTTCGTAAACTGCATAGCAAGTGGCAACATTCTGTACAACAGCACCCACGGCAATAGGGAGAGCACCGCTCGGCACTTGACGACCGATAGTTGCCTCTATAAGTTGTTTCTCACCACCTTGTGGATAGTGCATTTTGAGCGGACATATCTCAACGCCGTAATATCTTACAGCTATTTTAGACAGATGCTCAATAGCATCGCGCTTGTTACATTCTATTCCTATGACGGCTTTTTCTACTTTTATCGCTTTCATTATTAATGAAATACCGATAAAAATTTCTTCACCATGCTCCAGCATCAAGCGGTGATCGCAAGTTAAGAAAGGCTCACACTCCACACCATTTACCACAAGCACCTCGGCTTTGGCGGTTGGAGGAGGTGTTAATTTCACTTGAGTAGGGAAACAAGCACCACCGAGACCTACTATACCGGCATCGGCAATCTTCTTTATTATCTCGGCAGGCTCCATATTATTTATACGGTTTACCACGCCGTCACGGATAATTTCAGGCATCCAATCATCGCCCTCAACCTTTATGAAAATAGATGGAGTAGAAATACCCCAACCATCTACGGCATTATCTATTTTTTCGATGGTACCGCTATAAGGGGAGTGAATATTGGAACTCATAAATCCGGAAGCGGCGGCAATAAGCTGACCGGCAAGCACTTTATCTCCTTTTGCTACTACCGGTGTAGCCGGTGCACCAATATGTTGACTAAGTGGAATGACGGCATGCTCGGGCAGTGGCAATGTCTCTATTGCTACTCCTGCCGACAATTTATTATCATGTGGGTGTACACCACCTATACTAAATGTTCTCATATATCATGAAATAACTTGTTTTTAAAATAAAGTCTGCTGTTCGGCAGTAGGTTTTTCACTCTTTTTATCCTTCTTTTCACGAGGAATGACCCTCATCTCCGGATCTATAAGTTGACTGACATCATCTACTTTCTTTTCATCTACTTTATTCGTTGGAGCGGCATCTGATTGAGGAAGTTCAGTTTTCTCATCAACAGGAGCTTTTGTTTCCGTTTTGTTTTCTTCAACTTCAATTTTTACAGACGGTGCAGATTCTTTATTGTCGTTATTATTATCTGTACGAGGATCAATTACTTCTATCTCTACCTCCGCTTCTTTAGAATTATCAGTCTCTTTTTCAATTGTGATTTCCACTCCATCCTTCTCAGAAGCAGGTGCTTCGGGTTGAGATGCAGAGCTATCTACTTTTGGCTCTGCTTTAAAATCATCTTCGCCCTTTATCGTATCGGGTGCAACACTCATTTCCGGAGTGGACTCCGGCTTCTTATTTTCGGAAACAACCTCTTTTTCGGAAACAACCTCTTTTTGGGCAACAATCTCTATAACAGGAGCATTGTTAGTATTGTTTTCTATTTGAGATTCAGCATTCTTTTCCGTATTAACGGCAGCATTATCAGTTTTAGTCGAATTTACATCATTAGCAGAATCAGCAGGTTTTGCTGCAGTAGTATTCTTTTGAGCCGGAGGTACCGGGGTTGGGAAATTTACATCATGGATGGCACCGGTAGGACAAACTGCCACGCATTTACGACACAATCTACAGAGGTTGAAATCGATATAGGCGAGATTATTCTCCACTTTGATAGCGTTGAACGGACAGTTTTTCGCGCACAAACCGCAACCGATACAAGCGGCACTACATGCTTTTCGAGCCACGGCACCTTTGTCTTTATTAACACAAGAGACGAAAACACGGCGATTTTTCACGCCCTTATCGCGCAATTCAATAATACGTTTCGGGCATATTTTAGCACAAGCGCCACAAGCAGTACATTTGTCGTCGTCCACCTCAGGCAATCCGGTATCGGGATTAATTTTAATGGCATCGAATTTACAAACATCCACACAATCGCCATATCCGAGACATCCGAAAGAACATCCTGTTTCTCCGGCATACAATTGGTTTGAGATGCGGCAACTCTTAGCGCCGTCAAAAAAGTTCTTCTTAGGGCGATTCGCGCAAGAACCATTACAACGGACAACAGCCACTTTAGGTTTTGCATCGGCAACAGACATGCCGAGGATAGTAGCAATTTTAGACATTACGGGCTGACCGCCAACGGGGCATAATTTTCCGTCGAGAGAAGGGGATTTTACACACGCATCGGCAAAACCATGACAACCCGGGAAACCGCAACCGCCACAATTAGCGCCCGGCAATACAGACTCAACTTCATCAATACGAGGGTCTTCTTCTACTTTAAATTTTTGAGCTACAAAATAGAGCACTATAGCGGCAACGAGGCCGATGACTCCTAATGTAATCAAAGAAGCTACAATAACATTCATATCTTATTCTTTTTTAGAAGCATAAAAATGGAATTTTGCATTGATTTTTTTTCTAAAAAAACGCAAAATCAAGAGATAAGGTAAAAGCACGGAAAGGGATAGAGTACCCACCAAGAGCTCACTATCCAAAAAGAAGTTAAAAATAAATAATGATAAAATGATAATGCAGAAAGGAAATACATAAGCGAGGAGCACGGCAACAACGCCGATGCTTTTTTGACCATAAACAACGGCAATATCACCCAATTGAAGAGAATTATCCACAACAGTTGCCTCTATGATTTTCTCTGTTTTATCAGAAGCAGTGCAAAAAGTTTTTGCATGACATCCGGAGCAAGCCGAAGTCTGTTCTATTTTAATAAAAGCTTTTTTACCTTCTAATCCGGTTACCACACCTTCATGTTCAATAATCTGGCTCATACCATATTTCTTTATCGCTCGCAAAATTAAAAAAAATATCTTTTGCCACCAACAAATTCACACGAAAAATGCCACAATAACAAAAAAATATCAGAATTTACTCATAAATTTCTGACTATTAACAATAAAGCGTTCGTGATATGCTTTGCCAATTCTAATATTATTTTCGTTAAAACACTCAATTTCAAAAGATAATTTTCTACCTTCCACATTAATTAATGTAGCATTACAAGTAATTTTTTCTCCTACAGCGGAGGCTTTTTCGTGAGAAGTGTTAATACAAATACCCACGGTAGTATCACCTTCTTGAAGATATTCTTCGGTTAGAAGTATGGAAGTATTCTCCATCCAAGCCACCATAGTAGGAGTAGCCAACACTTCCAACAAACCGGAACCCATAACAGCGGCAGTATCTTGTTTGCCGACAATAAAAGATTTTGAAATCGATTTCATAATATTTAGTATTAATTAGTCATTTATTATTAATTAGTCGCTCCTTAATTTCTACCTTTGGTACGCAACCTGGAGCAATACAACCAGTCTATTTGGTTTGACGGCAGAACCAACTCGCCTGCAAAGTAATAAAAAAACTTTCATACAACAAAATAAAAGAACAACGGCCAGAGACCTATTTATTGACTAACTTAGCGTCTCTGTAACAGCTGATTTGTATAGCCATAGGGAATTCATGTCATCGCGAATGACCTTTTAAGCATATCCGTGAGGGATTATACTATAGGTTCCTTCGTTTATGTCCACGATTACATCTATAATCTCGCATCCTCCATCCAAGAAATACAGGATATCGTCTTCAAGATTTTCGTTTTTGGCAACACTTTTTTTTACAAGACATATATTCACAATAACATGTCCGTTTTCATTAACACTCCCCCAATATTGGCGTATATATTTTTTGAGCATGGATTTGCTGATTTGTGCATCATTCGGACGACATCTATCCTTAATTTCCACAAAATGTGCAGATAGAATCTCTTCTGCCTTTTGTATTTGATTCGTGCTCAGATTGCATCCATTAAGTCTTGGAAAACCATGGACAGGATGATTACATGGAAATATATACCCTTCATAAGAGCATGTTTTAATGTGCTTAACTTCTTGAGCACACACGGTACATACGTTGTTAATTACAAATAATAAGCACAATAAAATCGTAATTCTTTTCATAATCAAAATATTGGATAGTTAATCAATTTTCCATCAGGAGATAACATTTTAGGACCAACACCCCAATATGTAGATCCATCTGTCCATTTACTTTTTGAATATCATCTAGGTTTGCAGCAGCAGCCATAGGATTAGCAGCTTTAAATTTATTACTCTCTCCTCGTCGAATATAAAAATTATTAGTCGAATTTTGCAATTCGAGTTACTCTAAATCTATTCTGTTGAACTCGGTTCCGTCTTGAAAGGTGTACTGTACCAAGCCGTACTGCTTGCTCCAAGCAAAACTTACAATGGGATTTGACGGACTATACTCATTGACCGGTCCCAGAAGACTATCGTCAAAAAACATGATGTCATCCATGATAATATTTCTAATCTTCATGTTTATGGTAGATAGTGGCATATCATTCTGTGTCCATCGCATAAAAAAACCAGTTGAAAAATAAATTGGTTCATCATTTGATTTTTTTTTGATGTAGAAATTTCCCTTAACTCCGGTGTAATGGTTAATTACTAATTCTACACATGCGTTTGCAATATATTCAGTTCCTCCGGTTTGTAAATAATTCCCATTTATAGGGTCTGTAGAGTTTTGTATAGTGATATTCCACACTTTGATCGTGTCCCTGTTCCCATTTTGTGATTGGAAATACATAACCTCACCTATATGCCGATTAGTTACCCACTCTAAGTCACTTTCACTTAGATGTGTTAATCGCTCATATTTAATACAAGATTGTAAGGTTCCCACCACAATAAGAATGTATAATAAATATATGAATTTACGCTTCATTTTATAAAGTTTTGAATGGGTCTAAATAAACTTGTCAGTGGCATGGATGGGGCTATTTTACTGATTTTGAGTGATAGTAATCGTGTCGTAATAGCACCAATTATCGGGCGATTCGAAAGGGAATCTTTGCAAGTACTCTTGATACAAAATCGTTGAGTCCGAAAGGGGATAATAAAATGTTGGATATAATCCGTATCCGTATGTTGATAATATGCATTTGTACAAAATTGTATGTTCGCGGGACATTTGTATTTCGGAACAAATTGCCGTATCAATTCCCTTAAATGCAGATAACTCATATGATAATATTTTAGAATAAGGAACAATATGAATCATCGAATCTGTCGTTACTACTATTTCTAAAATATGACTATCATATTCAATTGGAACTCTAACATAATTTGATTGAGGAATACATAATGAAGAATAATGCTCAAATATTACATAATCCTTCATAATTGTAATTTCACCACACTCGCCCATTTGTCCTATTTTGTAATAAGAACAACTACATTTATGTAAAAAAAACTCCAAAAGTAGAAGTAGAGTTATAATTGACAGAGTTTTTTTTAATGTAATATGTTTATTTAGTATCATGGTTATGCTGTATTAAATACTTATAATATCCTGTAAAATAACCTATATTTTGTGCAGACCTGGAGCATAGGCAGATATAGGTAATTTAAAATTGAATACGACCAGTCTATTTGGTTTGACAGCAGAACCAACTCGCCTGCAAAGTAATAAAAAAACTTTCATACAACAAAATAAAAGAACAACGGCCAGAGACCTATTTATTGACTAACTTAGCGGCTCTGTAACGGCTGATTTGTATAGCCTCCTTAATGGCTTTGACCGCATCTACGTATTCTGCTCGATTGAGTTGCTCCATGATAATCTAATTTTTTTCCGCTTCAAAGGTATGGCAGTCATGGTTTTGGAAAAGACACAAAAGTGGAGGACACTATGTTAATTGTTTTTTATTCTACTTTTTAGTCTATTGAGGAACAACGATAAATCTCATCGTCCATTGTTGCCAAGGATACATAGTAAAAGGGTTCATATAATCTCCGAGCCACCAATGCCATAATCGCAACTCTTCATAAAACGCGGACCGTAATGTATTCATGTCGAATTCTGTTGTGTCACAACGAATAAATTCTAGATCAACAATCTCCTTCACTTTAAGTTCCTTATTAACGGCAACGTTTGTGGTATCAAAATGAATCCAAAATAGCATGGCACCTTGAATGGAATCTTTTACATTGGGGGAATATATCACAAGCACTGATTCTGGATCACAAGGAGTCTCATCAATATTATCCACAATTGTTGAGCAAAACAATGTTTTCCCAAAATAAATAGGTGTTTGTATCGGGTCATATATGGCATCATTATTGTCTGCTAAGCAATAAACAGATGATGCAACAAGAATTATTATTAATATTTTTCTCATAGATATATTGGATAAAACTGTTTAATTAACGATTGTGTTTGATTACTCCTTACCAAAGGATAGTTTTTATACAGTCCTCCAGCGTTGGCGTTTGATGCAGTTTTGAATTCACTTACTACTGCATTAAAAGCATTTTGATTAAAACCATCAAATATACGAGTGTTTAGCGCATTAGAAAATGTGCTCGATGATTGTCTCTCTGCCTCAGTAAGAGGAACACTGCCTAATCCATTATTCACCATATAAACAATTTTTGCTTCAAACAAATAAGCCTCTACTTCATTATGGATGGACGCCCCTCTTTGCCCGTAAACTTATACCGCTCATCATAGCCATAGGGAACTTGGTTGTCGATGAGTTCTCCGTATGGCGCATAGTGGATGTACTGGATCGGAGCACCGGTATAGTCCGTTATCCAATAGGCACTTCCGAGGTGGTCTCCGTGGTAGAAATAGACTTCACCCTCTTTGCTATTTACTTTGGTGTTTTTATCTATCACATGAAATAACTAATAATATTATCTACGTGGTTGCTTTTTCTCATTTTCGATGCATCTTGAACATATAACCGTTTCTAATAGCCTGTTGATCAGCAGGAAAGTCTGACTGTGACATCGTCGTAATTAAATGATACTATCCACATTCCTCGCGATACTTATTTTTGGGTTTAATTTTATAAATATAAACTTTATGTGATATATGTTCTCCGTAAATAATCGATACTGGCATTAAACCAGTATTATCATAACTACTACATTGGTCCCAAAGGAGTTTTTGCATCTGAATAATGGAACATCCTTCTGAAAATATATAATCATAATTCTCAAAATCAAACAACTCTATTGTCAGATTCCCCTCAAATGGTAGGTGATAATATGCTCTACTGGCTAAATAGCGTTGTAAGTCTTCCTGCGAAGACAAAATGCCACTGATAGTTCTTCCAGTAGGTGTTTCTTCTTTGGAAATCATGAGGAAAATCCCGTTTTCTTCTTCAAAGTCTACATCTCCCAAAATAAAATGGACACAAGCTAAAGTTATCCATATAAATAAAATTATGGATAAAAGCACCCCGAATATGGCACAAATCAGTTTAATTATTCTTTTCATTATTTAATATGTAAGTATCCCCATGACTGAAAGAAAAATTGTGGTTCCGGCCGAAGAGTTTTACGGTTATAACTTACACCGGCAGAAGTACCACGTATGGTGTGAAAATTGAAAGTGTTCCGAAAACTCTGCATAAGGGTTTCTTTTGTTCCAACCAATGTCGCACTTGTTCCGGGAATACGAAAAATACCTATACGTATATTACCCAACCAACTGCCGGTACTATTAGAGTGACAAGTATTCAGATTTAGTGTTGCATTACTTACATTGCCGGAAGGAAATCCTAAATCACTAACATTAATAGCAGGAACGCCTCCTCTCGTCTCTCCTGTTCCAGTAGAAGTAATATATTGTTTTGTCTGCCAATCTAAATGAATTGCTTGGTTGCTTCCATGATGGTTGATATTTACTTCCTGAATATCCTGACTTGACATTGCAACCCAATCTTGTTGAAATTCTTCCAATCAAAATGTCAAAAAACAAATGTTATTTAACTATTTAAAATTTAATGCGATATTTATCGCAACAGTACCAATCTAAAAATTAAAAATATATCCAAATTCTAGGGCATAAGATTAAAAATATCAAGACCAATAAACAAAGCATCTTATGCCCAAAGCATTTCGAAGATAATAAACAAATATTTAATAAAAAGACGAATAATAATCATATGCATACTTTTTATTGGTTTTAAAACAATTATTTATTTGTATGCAAATATACAAAAAAATTTATATATAATTATACTAGTGTTGCGAAAAATTATCGAGATATATTAATAAAAACTGACTATAAGTTACTTACAAGCGATATTTGATTTTTTGATTTGAAAAAACATCCTTTATCACCTCGGATTTCGTAATACTGTGACGGTGTCTTCGCTATCCGGTGTAGGTAACGGAACAACTTTTTCGCGAAAAGAATGGTGTAAATATAGCCAATAACAGCCGAAAAGAAAGACAAAAATATGATTTTTTTCGTAAAATAGCCACAAATGCGTGCAAAATCTACTTAAAAAACAGAGTCGAAAAAAGCAAAAACCGACCTGAAAAATAGGCTGAAATCAATTATCTCTTTCCCTAAATAACAAAGATGTAACAAAACAAAAAAATCCGCTAAACCTTTGATGAATAGCGGATTCCGTGATCCCGGCGGGATTCGAACCCACGACCCACAGCTTAGAAGGCTGTTGCTCTATCCAGCTGAGCTACGAGACCATTATTTTGAGGCTCAATCCTCACTGCAAAATAACGGAATTTTTCTGACACTAACAAATTTTTTTCATATTTTATTTTATAAACTTCCAAATAAAATATTTTTTGTATCTTTGCAGAAATATAATCACGATTTACATCGTTAGTAATTAAACGAATAGATTCATTAAAATGAAAAATAAACTAATACTATTATTAGGGCTAGGAATATTAATGCTTATGACCTCCTGCCCTGATACGAAAACCTATTCTCAAGAGCTGAAAGAGGAAGAAAACCTTATAGCAGATTGGTTGACAAGGAATAATATTGTAGTGTTGGATGAATTTCCGGAGGACTCTGTTTTTGCAGAAAATGAGATGTATCTCTATGAGAATGGTCTATATTTCCAACTATTATCCAAAGGGGAAGGCGACACACTTCGAAATGGCGACACCTTTATACTTAGATATTCACAGTCTACATTAGACGAAAACCCTATCGTGGAAGATTATCTCACCACACAAGACCGACCATACCCAACGGAAATCACGTACGGCAGTTTAACCAACAGTTGTGAAGGTTGGCAAACGGCTTTTGAAGCTATGAAACGAGGAGAGTCAAGAGCCAAAATAATAGTACCATCACAAATAGGTAGAAATCAATCGGTAGTGACCCCATATTTCTATGAATTACGAATAAGAAAAATACCAAAATAATTATGACATTAGTTAAATCTATTTCCGGAATAAGAGGTACTATTGGCGGTGCCGTTAGCGAAGGTTTATCCCCAATAGACATAGTAAAATTCACCACTGGTTACGCTCAATGGTTAAAGAAATACCGTAACAAAGAGAGATGCAAAATAGTAGTAGGCAGAGATGCAAGAATCTCCGGCGAGATGGTCAACGATATCGTTACCGGCACACTTATAGGATGTGGCTGTGACGTAATAAATATCGGTTTGGCAACCACCCCTACAACGGAATTAGCGGTAACTATGGAAGGTGCCGACGGTGGTATCATCCTTACAGCAAGCCATAATCCAAAACAATGGAATGCGCTTAAACTCCTTAATGAAAAAGGCGAATTCTTGAGTAATGCCGAAGGGAAAGAGATGCTGAAGATGTCGAATAACAAAAACGTTACATACAGCGAAATAGACAACATCGGCAGTTGCACATATAAAGATAAATACGAAGAGAAACATATAAAAGCGGTGCTCAAATTGGCTCTTGTAGATGTTGAAGCTATTAAAGCCGCCAATTTCAAAGTAGTCATCGACTGCGTCAACTCAGTAGGAGGAATAGCAATACCTAAATTATTAAAAGCCCTCGGAGTAGAACAGATAGAGATGCTCAACTGCGAACCTACAGGCCATTTCGCACACAATCCGGAACCACTCCCTGAGAATTTGACTGAGATTTCAGAAAAGATGAAAAGTGCCAAAGCTGACGTAGGTTTCGTTGTGGACCCTGATGTAGACCGCCTTGCAATAGTTTGCGAAAACGGAGAGATGTTCGGTGAAGAATATACTTTAGTGTCGGTATCTGACTATGTACTCAGCCACACCCCGGGAAATACAGTGTCCAATTTAAGTTCCACTTCAGCACTTGCCGACGTTACTCGCGGATATAAAAAACGCTATTTCGGCGCCGCAGTAGGCGAAGTTAACGTAGTGGCAAAAATGAAGAAATGTAACGCCATAATAGGTGGAGAAGGAAATGGTGGTGTAATTTACCCTGAATCTCACTACGGCAGAGACGCCCTCGTAGGCATAGCTCTATTCTTATCTCACCTCGCTCATTCAAAACTCAAAACAAGCGAATTAAGAGCTAAATATCCTAACTATTACATGGTAAAGAAGAAAGTAACTCTCTCTGCCGACACCAATGTAAACAACGTTCTTAAAGAGATAAAAAAGCACTACTCTATCCCCGGAAACGAAATCAGCACCATTGACGGAGTAAAAGTTACTACAGAAAGAGGTTGGGTACACATGCGTAAATCAAACACCGAACCTATAATTCGAATATATACTGAAGCTAAATCGGTAGCAACTGCTGAAGAATTAGCTAATCAAGCATATAACTTTATTACAAATTTATAACCTAAAAATTTAATTTATTATGAGAAGAAAATTATTTTTTATCAGTGCAATAATAGTATTACTATTTGCCGGATGTACTCCAAAACCTAATCTTGTAGGACGTTGGGAACTTAAAACATTTAAGTTGGGTAGCATTGATGTATTTAATTCAAAAATATTTGACGCTTTTATTGACGATTGCATGAAAACAAATACCCACCTATTTTTCTATCCTGAAGAAAATAACTACACTTTTGAATTAAATGTGTGCGATGCTACAGAAGTAACAGGCAACTACGAATATCGTTATGAAGAAGGCATTTGCATCTTTACAAATGTAAAAAGCGATAACAATATGTATAACTTCCCGAATGCAGTTGTTACCGACAATAGTTTTATGACTATTACAATGCCTATCAAAGATATGGATTTCTACAAAGACCTTCCGGATTTTGTAAAGGATATGGTTGACTCATCATCTTCTTTATACTACGAGTTCGAACGTGTCATGGATGAAAAATAAATAATTGTAACTATTACTCACAATATGAAAAAATTTCTACTCTTAATTTTACCGTCCATACTACTGATTTCATGCGGAAGCAATAAAAGCCTTGATGGCACTTGGAAATTGGAATCAATAATTGTGGAGTCGGTAGACTATACTCATGGTGATAGGATGCAAGAGTATTACCCGGATATCGACCAATCTACAATATCTTTTGAAGGGGAAAATAAATTTACTATCACCCAGGTATGCATGAAAGCAAGCGGTAGTATTCCGGAATTTTCTTACGAGTACAAAGGTAATTACCAATACCTTGATGGGGTGTACCAATTCACGATTAGAGAAAACACAAAAGATCCGGAAGAAAACTGCACAATTACCGGTACTGTTACCGACAATCAATTGACACTCAAAAAACATTTCGATTCTATGGAGATGTGGATTGTGGGGAACGAGCAACCTGTAGATGCTTTCGTAACCTTTGTAAAACAATGACAGATACAAAAATAGCACTATTCCCGGGAAGTTTTGATCCCTATACCATAGGGCATCACGATATCCTTATGCGTGCACTTCCCCTATTCAATAAAATAGTGATTGCCTTGGGAATTAACAGAAACAAGAAACCCTATTTCCCTATCGAGGAGCGACTTAGCTCTCTGCAAGAACTTTATGAAGGAAACAAAAAAATAGAAATTATCACGTATAATACACTAACCACAGACCTTGCACAAACGATTGGTGCACAATATATTATACGCGGAGTTAGAAATTTATCAGATTACGAATACGAGCTTACTATAGCAGATGTAAACCGTAAGTTAACCGGCATAGAAACGGTATTATTCTTTTCTAAACCGGAATTATCACACGTCTCCTCCTCAATAGTAAGGGAATTACACTCTTTCGGCAAAAATATTACGGAATATTTACCAACAAAAAATAAATAACTAAAAAACAAAACATTACCATGAATAAAATTGCAATGATTACAGGTGCCACTTCCGGAATAGGACTTGGTACAGCCAAAGCGCTTGCATCAGAAGGATTTAATTTAATATTAACAGGCCGTAGAAACGATCGTCTCGAAAACATAAAAAAAGAGATAGAAGAAAAATATAAAGTAAAAGTTCTAATCCTTTGTTTCGACGTACGCAATCAATCGGAAGTGGAAAAAGCAGTATCATCATTGTCTGCAGAATGGAAGAATATTGATGTATTGGTAAATAATGCAGGACTTGCAGTAGGTCTTGAGCCTATTCAAGAAGGACTTATAGAGGATTGGGAGCGTATGATAGACACTAACGTAAAAGGTCTGCTCTACGTAACCAGAGCCGTATCTCCAATGATGTGTTCCCGTAAGAGCGGCCATATTGTAAATATCTGCTCCACAGCCGGTAAAGAAGTATATCCGAATGGTAACGTATATTGCGCAACGAAACATGCCGTTGACGCATTAAGCAAAGCAATGCGCCAAGATATGTTGCCTTATGGCATAAAAGTAACAAATATCTGCCCGGGAGCTGTAGAAACAGAATTCTCTTTAGTGCGCTTTAAAAACGATGAAGCTCGTGCTGCAAAAACCTACGAAGGTATGACTCCACTAAACGGAGATGATATTGCTAATCTCATTCGCTTTGCCGTAACATTACCTGCTCATGTGTGTATCAACGACTTGGTAGTTACTCCAACAGCACAAGCAAACGCAACAAATATTATACGTAAAAAGTAATATTATTTCTTTCTCCGTCTTTTAATAGAATTATAGATGAAAAAACGGAAATATTACGTTGTTTGGGAAGGCAGAACTAAAGGTATATTCAACAATTGGGATGATTGTAAAGAGTCAATACACCAATACGAAGGGGCACAATACAAAAGTTTTTCTTCTGAAGCAGAGGCCATTGCCGCATCTAAAATGAACTATTGGCAATGCGTACAAAAAGACAATAACAATAATGCTAATGTCAATACAAAAGGAAATACAGAAATAGTACGTCCTTCAATATGTGTAGATGCTGCATGTAGCGGGAATCCCGGAGATATGGAGTATCGCGGTGTTGATTTAGAGACCGGCAAAGAGATTTTTCACTCAAAAGTATTCAAAGAAGGTACTAATAACATAGGAGAATTTTTAGCTTTAGTACACGGATTGTCGCTGTTAAAACTACGAGGATTCAACCACGCAATTTATTCCGATAGTGAAACGGCTATTAGTTGGATAAGAAACAGAAAGTGTAATACTAAACTAATTAAAACGTTAGACAATGTAGAACTCTTTGAATTGATTAAACGTGCGGAACTATGGCTTGAAACGAACAGCTATACGACAAGAATACTGAAATGGGATACTGAGAAATGGGGAGAAATTCCGGCTGACTTCGGTCGTAAATAAACGAGATTTTCAACGCTACTCATATAATTTTTTTCATAAAAAGTCCGTTTCAGGGTGAAATAGTCCCAAAAGTTCAACGAGATATAACTAATAATTCATTAACTTAAAATTTAACACATATGCCCGGTTGGTTAATTTTCTTATTAGTGTTTACTATTTTTGGAGGAATAGTTGGCATTATTTTAGGAGCTTCAAAAGAATCTAGAGAAGAAGGCGGTAATCCCGCACAAGGATGTTTAGGCGGTTCTCTCATGGGAGCTGTCGGTGGTGCAGGATGTTTGGCAGTAATCATAGAATTTATATTCCCTCTGGTATTAGGCATATTATTGTTCTCATGGCTACTTAACGGATGTGATTGATGCTCCAAAGAAGTTAAAATTATTTCCTAATTTTTTAATAGTATAGTTTTTTATATAAAAAATTCTTTTTTTCAAGTATTGTTTTAGGTCTCCTGACCTTAGATTTGGTGTCTTGCTAACCATCTTCAATAGACACCAAGAAGTCTGCTACTGAACCATATTTTCCAGAGCCATGCTTAGCTTTGGGAAACAATATGAAAACGATAAAATCACAAATGCTGACATTGGGTTATATATTGTACAATGTTGATGATGATGGTATGGTGTTTGTAAATATTGGTTTCTATTGTGAATGTTATTTTAAAAATGGCTTATATGTGCGTTCACACTTTGAGGGACTGAATGGTGAAGTAGCGCAAAATATTGAAAATAATTATAAGAAAAGTTGTACTTCTCTATTTGTAATAGACGAGGATGATGATTATTTTGAAATATTTGAGACAAAGGATGGTAAAACTTTTATTAGTATATCTTATGACCCCAGTGGATATTATAGGGGTCCATTATCATATGTTTCCAAATATAGTCCGTTTGGCAAAGATTGGTATGAGGATGTTAAAGATAATTTTGAAGAAGTGAACGATAATAACAATCCTGACCCAGATGCAGAAATAAGTCCGCTCAAGATTGATGTTAAGGGTTATTTTAAAAATTAAATCGTTAATTATCAATTAGTTAAATTATATTCAGCACAATATTTGCTACTAATGGTATAATCACTACAAAATACTCGTGAAGAAAATAAGCAGATAAAGGAAGGCAAGGGTGATGACCTTTGGAAAGACAAGCCTCACAAGAAATCGCACAAGGATATCGATGCTCGTTGGACGAAGAAACGTGGTGAAAATCAATATAGTTACAAGAATCATATCAAGGAAGATAAGAAGACAAAACTCATAGAAAAATATCACACAACGGATGCAAGTGTCCACGATTCAAATGTTATCAAACCTCTCATCGAGGAAAAGGATAAAGGACAAGAACTCTTCCTTGATGCGGGGTACGAGGGAAAGAGGATGTTGTCATAGAGTGTAGAATGATACCTGTAATTTACGAGAGTGGGCATCGTGGCAATCCATTAACGGATTTACAGAAAGCCAATAACCGAATCAAATCTAGCACGCGCTGTCTGGTAGACAAGTAATGGATTCTAAGAAGGTGCTATGCATGGATCGATTACTCGTTACATTGGTATGATTCGAGCCAAAGCAGTAACGCATTAACCAACCTGGTATAAAACATCTTCCGTTTTGTGCAAATCAACAAATATCATCCACAGCTTATCTCCTGGATGTGGTAACTGTGTCTTAACGCTTAAAAAACATGTCAAATGAGCGGATAAACGAATTCTTTCGCCAGCCTAAGTCCTTTTTGAGGTCGATGCTCCGAAAACCTAATGGTTGCGGAGTGGCTTACACTTGAAAACTAGTAATTATTAGAAATTACCTTAAAAACACCAAATAAAAAACTGCACTCCAAAAGTATGTATCTAACTTTTAGGGTGCAGTTTAATAGTATCCCTACAACGGACTTATTCTTTCTATTTCACTTATTATTTTTCTGAAGTAGTTGTACTTTTAGGATTTTTTGAAGGGCAAGTAGAAGGGCATTGGTTATGATGATCTTCGGTACATCCCTCATGTTTTCCATCCTTATCGTGGCCTTTATGATTTCCATTATTTTCCACGCCATTTAATGAAAGAACTTCAGAATTATAATTAAGATATTTAACCAATGAATTTTGAAGAGTTTCTACATTAGTTTTTGTATCCTCAAAAGTAATTGTAACAGTACGTTTTTCTACATCATAAGAAAGTTTACGTACACCCTTTTCAAAAGCGAGTACATTATTTACTTTCTCTTTACAATTATTACATTCCATACCCGGAACATAAAGAGCTACAACTTGTTTTTCTGCCAAAACGGCTACACAAAAAATTGCCAATAAAGACAATGTTGAAAATAGTTTTTTCATATATAAAAATTTATAGTTAATAATTATTTCTATATTAAAGTGTTGATTTACTAATACTATCAACAACCTCTATTATTGATTTGATTTTAAAATTTGACTAAAAGAATCAGAATTAGTTTATTTTATAATAGAATACCTATTATTTTTTGTTAATAGCCCAACGGAAACCGGCATAAACCGTCCAACCATGAATAGGGCCCCATGCCATAGATGCATCAAAATTACCGCTATAAGGATTATCCGCACTGATAATTGGGTTTGACTGAGTGAAGTTAGTCATATTTTCCGCACCAACATAGATACTCCAAGTACGGAAATAGCGAGTTACTTGAGCCATAAGTTGCTCATGCCAAGGGAATTCCGGATTCCAAGAGTAAGTACCATCGGCATATTTCTCCGGTGTAGGCATTCTACCGCCGCCATTAAATTGAGCAGTAACATCAAATTGCCAATGCTTTAGAGGGGTTTGATAAGAGGTAGTAATAAGTGCTTTAAAACGGTTTGTAAGTGGTTTTTCCACCAACTCGCCATTGATAGTATATTTCACGTCTGACATACGATAAGCGAGAGTCATAGTCCAACCTCTAAGGATTTCCATACTTGCTTCCACTTGGAAATTACCGGCATAAGAGCGACCTCCATTTTTGTAATCAAGGTTAGAGAATGTAACTGCGTGAGGATCGGAATCGAGGTCCATAATAACAGTTTCAAGGAAATGTGTGTAGTAATAGTCGGCGGAAATTTGGAGTTCTCTACCTGCAATAGGGATATAGAAAGTGGTGCTGATACCGGCATTAACAGCTCTCTCTTGATTAAGATTATTGACATCGCCGAGAATTCTACGAGCACTTGGCAACACATTAGCAAAGTCGCTAAAAAGATTTGGAGAACGATAGCCCATACCAACAGAAGCACGTAAATTCCACCATTCCCAAGGGGAATAACGAACATTAAAGCGTGGGGTAAAGAAGAATCCGTAACGACTGCTCCAATCGGCACGAACGCCTGCCAATAAAGAGAGGTGCTCATGATATTTATAGGAATATTCGGCAAAAACTCCGGGAGTCCATTCTGCACGGTCCATAACAAAAGATTGTGCTCCGAGTGCGGCATTATACTCTTTTGTATCTTCCACCATATTCTCGCGGTAATTATCGAAATTAAGGCTTAATCCCGCTACGAGTTTGTGAGCATCAGTGAAATTTGTTTGAAAAATACCATTGAAATTAAAATTACCTTGGTCGCCATGATATTTACGCACGCCATACAGGTTATCTTGATTATGGTAAGAACCGGCAAAAATAAGACCGATAGAGGTACCTTTTTCTTCATCAAAAACGAAACCATGTTTAGTAAAAGCATCCAAGCGCCAAGTATTTAAATCAATGCTATATCTATCTTCACCATAAGAAGATAATTGTCCGCCATGACGGGAGTCGTAAAGTCCGCGTACAAGGATTTGACCGGTATAGTTACCATCTTTTACATACCAACGATTAAGGAGGTTAGCTTGTTGAGTTTTTGGCAAATCCATAAATCCGTCTTTATTTGAATCATGCTCAACGCTCTCGTTTTTATAATGAGCGAGCACACCGGTGCTCCATTTATCATTGATATTCCAACCGCCTGTAGCATTTATTTCTGCACGAGCAGTAGAGCTTACCATACCATTAATAGCGATAGGGTCTGAAGTTTGAGGTTTTAAGTACTCTACATTTATTTGACCGGTAGTAGCTTCATAACCATTTATCACAGAGGAAGTTCCTTTACTTACTTGAATGCTTTCCATCCAAACTCCGGGGATGTATTCCATTCCGAAATTTTGGGCAAGGCCACGCACGCCCGGGGTATTCTCGGTAAGGAGTTGCACATAAGTACCTGATAGACCGAGGAGTTTGATAGTTTTAGCACCTGTAGCGGCATCGGAATACGACACGTCTACAGAAGCATTAGTTTCGAAACTTTCCGAGAGATTACAGCATGCAGCCTTGCAGAGTTCCGCACCTGCTATTGTGGTGGTTTGCACTGCAGTAACACGACTGTTTACCGTAGATGCGGCACGACCGGTAAGAGTTACCGTTTCAAGTTCTACCGACTCCTGCTGCATTGTCAACTCAATAGCTTTAGTAATGTCCAATTTGGAGATATCAATGGTATCAGGTTTATATCCAACATAAGTAACTACAAGTAAATCAGATTGGTTAGTAGTGGATATAGAGAATTTACCTTCAAGGTCGGTAATAACACCTTTGTCTGTACCTGCCCAAAGGAGGGTTGCTCCTATTAAAGGTTCGCCGTTTTCATCTTTTATTGTGCCGAACAGATTAACCGCTTCGGGTACAGCACTTGTTTCGGCAGAGGCAACTACGGTAGAATCGGAACTACTATCGATGAACACGTTACTTTCTGCTGCCGAAATAAAATTCACTGATAAAAATAGGGAAAAACATATCAGCGCAAAAGAAATTATAATTGATTTCATATTTATTTAGTTTTTATGGTTATACAATAATTAGGGTGCATATAGCACATCAAATCGTTGGCAAAAGAACATTATTTTTGTCTGATTCCTTTTGTCAAAAAAAAAGTATAACCGCTAAATAAGATATGAATTTTTGCGCACAATTATGGCTCTACCATCAAAAACAGGCGGCGAGTCAGAATAATTATAAAGGGATTTTGAAATTGAAGAAAATTGTATATCACTGTTATTATCAATGATATACATAACAAACAATGCTATAGGAGCATCTATATGAAAATCTTGTGAATGAGAATAGAGCTCAGAGAAAACATCAACATGGTGCACATCACAATGCTTAGCATGAGATGTAAGATGAGTGCAAATATCCGATTTATTCTCACCTACAAACGATTTTGTATGTTCTTTATCACAACAATGAGCATCTGTGCAATGGTGTTCGGAACAATGATGGAGGGAGTGTACCTCTTCGCATGAGATGGTAGTGAAGATATTATGACCATATTCTTCACATGCATCGCAGCAATAGTGGTATATATTCAAGCCGCCAACACCAAAAAGTATGAAGCAAGCCATCACTAATATGAATATGTTTCGAACACACTTTTTCATGTTGCAAAGGTAATAATAATTTTTCGAATACAAAAATATGGAAAGAATAATATTTCCGTAATCTCCAACAAACCAATCATTATACCGAGTAACCTTAATTGAGTAAAAAAAAACAGCGCATTGAATTGTATATCAATGCGCTGTAATCGAAATTAACAAATTCGGATATATTTATTTAATTTTTGAATTAACTATTTCAAGGATTTCGGCTTCGAGGCGACAAGCTTCATCAGCGAGGCGGTTAGCTTCATTTACTAACTCATCAGCAACGGCGCGGTCTTTAAGTCCTGCGGCATTAATTTTCACATTAAGGCAAGCACCGAGCACAGCAGAGCGAGCGGCGAGAGCACCTACGCCGGCATCGGAAACGGAATTAGGGTTACCCTCTGATGCCATAGCTTTGATAATAGGGAATGTAGCCATAGAAGCACGCATTGTTTCCAATGGAATTTGTGTAGCATAAAGAGTAGCCTCTTGCATTGCTTTAGAACGTGCAGCTTTCTCCTCATCGGTAGATTTTGGCATAGAGAATACAGCCATAATACGGTTGAAAGACTCAGTATCTTCGTCAACAAGCCAAAGGAGGCGAGCCATAATTTCCTGACCTTTTTCCGCCCATTCTGAGAAATAGTTCCATTTAGCATCCCATCCCGGTTTGTGACTGGAGAGGTTGGCAACCATAGTACCGAGAGCGGCAGCGAGAGAACCCATATAAGCGGAGATAGAACCACCGCCAGGAGCAGGACTTTCGCTTGCTGTTTCTTCTGCAAAACCTTTACAAGTGAGGTTTACAAGTTTTTTAGCTTTATCATCTTCGATAAGGTATTCAATAACTTTCTCTTTAGGGTTAAAAGGTTTGAGGTCGTCAAGACCCATAGATTTGATAGCTATCTTGATTATCTCTTCGTCGTGGATACCAACGGAACGTTGTTGTTTGCGAAGGAAATATTTACCGGCTTCGATAAGAGTAGATTTCGGAACGAGGCCTACAATTTCGGTACCTGTAACGCGGAGTCCGCGATTTGCGGCACAGCGGCATACCTCGTCAAAAGCAACGTGAAGTGGAGTGGTTTTAATATCTGTAATATTCATAGATACCTGAGCGATACCATATTCGTCGATATACCAACCGATTGCTTTTGTACCTTTTAAAGTACCAGGAATCATTATATCGTTACCATTTTCATCTTTCATCACTTTACCAACAGGGGAACCACCTTCGCGTTTTGGTCTACCTTTTTCACGAACGTCGAAAGCAATAGCATTAGCACGACGAGTAGAAGTAGAGTTAAGATTGTAGTTTACTGCGATAAGGAAATCGCGAGCGCCAACGGCAGTAGCACCTGATTTTGCTGTATTTTCGTTCCAAACAGCAGGTCCGAAATCAGGATTTTCTTCTTTAATACCGAAGCGTTTGCTAAGGGCCTCATATTCACCTTGACGGCAAACGGCAAGATTCTTACGCTCCGGAGTAAAAGCAGCAGCTTCATAAGCATAAACAGGGATTCCGAGTTCATCACCGATGCGTTTTCCTAATTGACGAGCAAGTTCTGCACACTCTTCAAGAGTTATACCTGCAACGGGCACGAGAGGACAAACGTCGGTAGCTCCCATACGAGGGTGAGCACCATGGTGATGACGCATGTCAATAAGTTCTGCGGCTTTTTTTACAGCTTGAAAAGCTGCTTCTACAACAACTTCTGGTTCACCTACAAAAGTAACCACAGTACGATTTGTTGCCTCACCCGGGTCAACGTCAAGGAGTTTTACGCCTTCTACTTTTTCGATAGTATCTGTAATTTGTTTAATTACAGCCATATCGCGCCCTTCAGAAAAATTAGGCACGCATTCAATAATTCGTTTGATCATAATATTAGATAGATTTATTTATTATTTATCATATTCATTTTAATACGAGAGATAAGTTCGAAAGTACGAATTTTATCCTTATACAAGTTATTGGCATTTATTTTTTCGATACTCAAAGCGGCGTCGGAATTACCATCCCAACGGCGGCAAAGGTACAGTGATTTATAAATACGGCCGATTTGATATTCACGGCTCACGCGGAGTCCGAGAGCATAATCCTCTCCATAACTTGTGTTAGGCACATGTATTTCTCTCAAGAAAGGAGTATAGAAAGCACGAGGAGCACCGAGACCATTGATACGCAAGGCATTATTACGTCCGTTTTCCGGAGTCCACTCTTTATGATCGATTAATCCCGGTGGAATTGGCTTCATCTCTCCGTTTGTTATTGTATAAGAGCCCACTACCATAGCACAATTCTGCTCATAAAAGGCATCTACAATAGTTTGCAGTGTAGCCGGTGACTCATAAACGTCGTCACTATCGAGTTGTACGGCAAATTTTCCGCACTTAGGATGGTCGACACCCATATTCCAGCAACCACCGATACCGAGGTCTTCTCTTTCCGGTATCACATGAATAACTCTCTCATCTTCTTTAGCATAACGAGCTATGACATCGGATGTACCATCGGTAGAGAAATTGTCTACAATAATGAGGTTATATTTAAAATCGGCTTTCTGCATCAACACAGAGCGGATAGCATCTTCTATTGTGCGCACTCTATTACGTACAGGGATAATAACAGAAGCTTCGTATTCGAAATTACCTTTATCAAATTCCACATCTTTAAATTTCGGCTCCAGATATCCGCCTATTGCCTTAAGATGCTCGGTACAAGCAGCTTCCATCTCTAATTGTACAGCACGATTTTTTGGGTCTACATAATCGAACTGTTTATCACCACTCTTACGAGTATCCTGCTCTATCTCGGTATATAGATATTCGTTGATATGTGCGATATCTGCAATACGACTTACTGCCAAACGGAGGGCATAAAGGCCTGCATAATTATATTCTCCTTTTATTGAGCGAAGAGCATCTTTTAATGCTTTTGAATTGTAAAAAAGTAAAGAGCCGAAAGTGAAGTCATCGCGTAAACTTCCGAATTGATAATCAATAGTAGGCGCATTAACCCTTGCACCGTTTATTATTTGATAGAAATCGCTGTACATCAAGCCGGCACCTGACGCGATAGCAAGATTATAAAAGCGTTCAAGCCCGTATTGTGCAAAAGAGAGGGTTGTGTATTTGGTGTATATCAACGTAAAATCAGCATTGGAATTCTCGGCTATAGAGCGTAATGTTTCCATACTGTTTATATTATCGCTTATGATATTAGAACATCCTTCCACCTCTAATTTCTCTTTTGAGAGGATAAAAATTTGCAAATCATCGGCAAATTTTGTTGAACGAAGCTCATTTACTGTCGGCAAAATCTGCTCTACAGACAAAGCCGGCAAAAAACAATTCACTTTTTTCATAAATAAAAGGGTTTTTATTTTTTATCTAAAAAATCTAATACTCTGTTCATCAATATATTACGACTCTCCTCTTCGAGTATAGTTTCAAAAGGAAATCCGCATACAAAGGTACGATAATTTCTTGAATCAAATACTATTGCGGCATTAGTATTATTCTGCGAATATTTAAGTACCGGAAAAGCATTTCCTTCCGGGGTTAGAGCATCGGGAGATTCTGCCGGATATATCTTTTCATTGATAGTTTGTGCGAACTCAAATTCGAATGGTACTACTTCGGAAAATTTATCTGACGTTGCCGAAGTAGATTTTTTTTCATTTTGAGGCACTTCAACAAGCACATCTTTTAGTGAAAAAATCGGAGAATAAACGCCCTTCACTTTTCCATTTTGAGTAGCTTTATCAGCTCGCCAAGATACGCCTAAAACTTTTTTGCAAAACGACCGGCTACTCTTTGAAGCATTTAGAGCGAGCCAAGGGTCGGAAACCACATAGGCTCCTGACACGAAGATATTTCCTCCGGCGGCGGTATAACTCTCTAAAGTCGAGCACAATTCAGGGGTGTAGACTGCAAAATCGTATTTGGATTTATCTCTACCCCATAACACTGTTTTCTGTTCTCCGAAAATAATATCGAGCAATTTATATCTCTTTAAATCACAGAGTTGACATTCTACAGCCGAGCGAGAAGAGGAAACGAAAGAGTATCCGCAATCTGCTATTGCTTGTCCATGAATTAATGTAAAATCATGGGTATTTGCAGGGATAAAATCGAATTCATAATTGCTATTGCTATTGCCCCAACCGGAGGCGTCGTCGGAAATCCAAGGCAGGCGAGAGTCGAACTCATTCTGGTCGCCGGCAAACTGCAAATCCATTCCATCACCCACGCCACGGTCGCCCGAAACACCAAAGCCGGCATAAGGATAAGCGACAAAAGCCTCCGGAGCGGAAACCCGTGTAAATCCGTTCATTATCATCACAACACCTTTACTACCCGTAGCTGAATATGCCGTTAATATCTCACTATCCATCGATGCACCGCCACTATTCACTGCTACCACCTTATATCCGGTAATAACACCTTTACTGATAGGCAATACCGCCTCATTTCTATCCACGAGCACACCATTATCCCAGCCTTCTCCATTTTGGCGAGTGTAGACAACGTATTTCTCTGCCATTGCAGAAGGTTCAAGGGTATCGATAGTGGCATTCCACCTAAGGATAACATTCTCTTGTAAAGAATCGAGTTCGACAACGAAATCTTTTATCGGTAGAGGAGCAATGACTACGGAATCGCCATTCTGAGAAGCGATAAATTTTGCCATACCTTTATATATAGCACGAGAGACGGTGAATTTAAACCTCGGGTCAAGGCCATATATCATATCTTCCATATTTTGATGAGAAAGGAGTTCGAGCAGCATAGCGGGCACTTGAGGGCGACGGCTCTCGCTATAGCTTTTATTCCACATTCCCCTCCTTGTCCATTGCGGATTGATTTGCGCTCGTACATCATCAACAATTTGCGACATAACGATATCCGTCAAATCGCGAGAGGCATACCTATCTTGCCCGTTTGGTAACTTTGCATTCTTATTCCCTTTATTATCAACAGTGGTGAATATACCGAGAGTACCGACAATAGTATCCAATTTACATCCTGCGTCGCTATGAAAAGCGAAAGAGAGGTCGATAGGGATGTTAAGTCCTGTGGAATCGGGCACATTAGCAGAGCCATAGTTCAACCAATTGACCCATAATCCACGACAAGAATAATCGTCGACATAATCATTCAGTCCTTCTGAAAAAGAGAATACATTGTAAGGAGCACCTGCCCATTGGAGCCAATATCGAGCCCCCTCCCAAAACCGGGCTTGACCACTTATTTCCGACACATTTTTCGTAAAAGAAGAGAGAGCATTTTTACGTTTTGAGGGGTCGGAGAGAGCATTAAACACCTCTTGATCGGCAGGGCGTCGGGCTATATTGCCCATTCCGCCGCCAAATCGCACGGCATCAGCAGTAATCACACCATGATGGTCGCTTACATTTGTAAGTATTACTGCATTATCATCATCTTTATTAAAGTAGAATTTTCCGAGATAAATCCAAGTGCCACCTCCCATTTTTTGATTTACGGTAAAAGAGGTAGTACCTGCAGAATGTCTGACAGTATAATGGGCATCAGGCACTGAGTTGTCTTCGGTATGATATGCTACCGACACCCAATACCAACCGTTTTCCGGAAAATTCGGATGCCATTCTACTTGTGAAGTGGCATGATGAGATGCTTTCATCACCCGATAAGTTCCATCTAAAAACGGATTTTGTCGGTCGGTATAATATTCATTATTATATGCAAAACCGGATTCATTACCCGTAATGATTTCAAATTTGGCATTATTAATAATTTCGGAATAAGAGCCTTGAATAAAATTACTGCTATCATTATCAACAACAACCTCGTGTCGCTGCGTATCTCTTTCTCGAGGCAAGAACACATTAGCACCCGCTCGCTCAAGCATCGGCATAAGATAAGGAATTACAAAAGAGAGAGTAAACTTATCTTCAACAGTAGTCATCACCCGAGCTCGCTGCCAACACCAACGGTCGTCTTTTTGATTATAATACAATCCATGACTTTGCCAAAGGGCTATATTACGGTCTTGCAAGCCATTATCAATTTTATAAGGCAAAGAACTATTTCTGATAAAAGGAGTAGTGTGATTGTATTTAGAGAGCCTATGAATATCTTTACCTTCCGTGCGAAAATAATTAGGAATAAGGAAATGGATATTATGATTATCGGCGATTATCTCCACCTTATCATAGTCCGGATAATTGATATGAAGGGCTTTAAGGGCTTGTTTTTCTATAGAATCTACAAGAATAGGGCGGAAAGGGATGTAGGAAAAATTATCCGACATCTCCACCACTATTTTTTTTGAATTTTTATAAGGAATAATTTTCTTTGCTTTGAACAACCCGAAATTTTGGTATTGAGGTATTGCCAAATTTATGGAATCGATAACGGCACTTTTTAGCTGATATAAAGAAAGTGGATTTTGTGCCGGTGTAGAATTTACAAATAATGCAAATATAAAAAGTACTACACAAAAGCGTAAAAATACAGATTTAAAGATTCTCAAACTAAAAAACATAACAAAAAATTTACACGTTCACTTTTCGATATTTGCTTACTCTACAGGCACGATTTTATATAATTTATCATTACGGCGCACGATTTCTTTTGTTTTTATACTACAATACACGCCTTTATCCACGTGATTTACAGGGAGTAAATCTACTCTCACCTCTTCCACTACATCTTCATAAGCGCCGGTAGTTTCGCCGGTAACGAGTATTTCGTCGTTAACGTCAAGACCTTGAGCTTCGATAAGGAACTCCGCCACTCCAATTTTCTGAAAATAGTTAGTACATTTTCCGATATACACTTTTTTATGAGTAGCTTTAGACCCGTAAGCGGCACTCCACTCTCCGAGACGTTGACCGAGGTAATAGCCGTCCCAAAAACCGCGATTAAAGACTTTAGCAAGGCGAGTATCCCAATTTTCTATTTTCTCTTGAGAGAAAGAGCCGTTCAGATATGCCTCAATAGCCTCTCTGTAGCAAGAAACTACGGTTTTTACATATTCGGGACCCCTGGCACGCCCTTCAATTTTAAATACTCGCACGCCTGCATCCATCATCTTATTCATAAAATGTATGGTTTTCAGGTCTTTTGGTGACATTATGTATTTATTATCCACTTCGAGTTCGATATCCGAATCCACATCGTGTACTCTATAAGCACGGCGGCACACTTGCATGCAAGCGCCTCTATTTGCCGATGCATTGAGTTCATGAAGCGAGAGATAACACTTACCGGAAACAGCCATACAGAGGGCACCATGGCAGAACATCTCGATACGGATTTGCTCACCGCCACGACCCGTGATGTTTTGATCCACTATTTGCTTATAAATTTCCGACACTTGAGTCATATTAAGTTCACGGGCGAGCACAACGACTTCTGCAAATTGTGCATAAAATTTCAGTGCCTCTACATTAGAGATATTGAGTTGAGTACTAAGATGCACCTTAACACCCTTCGATACAGCATATTGCATCACAGCCACGTCAGAGGCTATGATAGCGGAAACACCGGCTTCTTTGGCATTATCCACTATTTCCCTCATCAAGGGGAGGTCTTCTCCATAAATAATAGTATTTATAGTAAGATAAGTTTTTACATTATGACTTTTGCATAAGGCAACAATTTTATGGAGGTCTTCGGTAGTGAAGTTATTTGAAGAGCGAGACCTCATATTAAGTTTTTCGATGCCGAAATAGACGGAATCGGCGCCGGCATTAATAGCGGCGCTAAGACTTTCCCAGCATCCGGCAGGGGCCATTATTTCAAAATCGGAACGTTTCATCAATCGTTAAATCTTTTAATAATATTATGGTAATCATCGATACGACGGTCGCGCAAGAAAGGCCACCATCTGCGTACATTTTCGGAGCGGGATATATTTACGTCTACCACAGCCGTTTGTGCTTCGCTATCAGAAGCAACGAAAAGGAGTTCACCTTGAGGACCGGCAACGAAACTATGTCCCCAAAAAGCGATGCCATTAGTGGCTCCGCTCGGGTCCGGTTCGTGCCCCACCCTATTTACCGTAACTACCGGGAGGCCGTTTGCCACGGCATGTCCGCGTTGAACAGTAACCCAAGCATCTTGTTGACGACGTTTTTCATCCTCTGTATCAGTACTTTCCCATCCAATAGCGGTAGGATATATTAATATTTCAGCACCTGCAAGAGCCATTAATCGAGCAGCTTCCGGATACCATTGATCCCAGCATACCAACAGACCGATTTTCCCTAATGAGGTGTTAATAGGAGTAAAACCAAGATCGCCCGGAGTAAAATAGAATTTCTCGTAATAAGCCGGATCATCGGGGATATGCATCTTACGATATTTACCTGCGATAGAACCGTCGGTATCAAAAACTACGGCAGTATTATGATATAGGCCGGGAGCGCGACGTTCGAAAAGGGATGTTATCAGCACCACCTTATATTTCGCTGCCAAAGCGGAATAGTAGGCTGTAGATGGCCCCGGTATAGCTTCTGCCAAATCGAAATTTCTTACATCCTCTGTTTGGCAAAAATAGGGTGTATTATGTAACTCCGACAGCACTATCAATTGCGCCGACTGCTTTGCCGCTTGTTCTATTTGTTTTGATAATTCCCTCTTATTGTGTTCTATATCAGAGGATATAGGCATCTGAATAAGGGCTGTTTTGATAATTTTATCCATATATTATTTTGTTTTATTCTGTATTATTATGGCAATAGTCTATTGCCGTTATAGAAAAAAATTTTTTACTCCGGATACTGCATAGTAACACAATGGAGGGAGCCGTGTTGGCGTATTAAAGGGCTACAATTTACAGTTACTATTTCGTGATTAGGGAAAGCCATCTTCATAACATCAACGGCGATAGCATCGCGCTCAGTGCCATATATAGGCAAAAGCACTGCCCCGTTAATAATCAAGAAATTAGCATAAGTTGCAGGGAGCCTTTCTTCGCCTTCATAAGCAGGTAATGCCATTGGTAAAGGCAGCAAACGGTAGGGTTTACCATCAAGGGTACGGAACTCTTCAAGCTCTTTTTCCATCCTCATAAGAGCCTCATAATGAACATCTTCTTTATCTGAACATTGTACGTATACTATTGTATTATCAGGACAAAGACGTGCTAATGTATCGATATGGCTATCAGTATCATCGCCTTGGAGGAAACCGTTATTTAGCCATAACACACGTTTTGAATGAAGGGTATCCAGCAGATATTTTTCTATTTCATCTTTCGACATCTGAGCGTTTCTGTTTGGAGAGAGCAGACACTCTGCCGTTGTAAGCAGTGTACCTTCTCCGTCCGACTCTATAGATCCGCCTTCAAAAATAAATCCTCTGCAATTTCTCAATTCGCCGGTAAGAACACCCTTTTTATATAATTTTTCCGTGATAAGATTATCCTTATCAGCCGGGAATTTCAGTCCCCATCCGTTGAATTGAAAATCCAATATTACGGGTTTTTCATTTTCAAAAACGGTAATACCTCCATGGTCTCGAGCCCAAGTGTCGTTAGTATCTATTTCTGCAAAAGTAATGTTTTGCATATTGACATACCCGGCTATTCTCTCTTTCACGCTTTTTATATCAGGAGTTACAATAAGTAACTTCTCGCGGATAGAAATTTGTTTTGCAATCTCAACAAAGCACTCTGTTACTTCATCGAGCATATAATTCCAATCTGTATTTTCGTGAGGCCAAGTGAGTTGAACAAAACGTTGCTTAGCCCATTCTGCAGGGAAAGAACTTCTCATATTTTATAAATTTTGAGGAAGGGATAAAAAATACCTCTTCCTCAAACAATAATGATTATAAATCCGTTTTTATTTATTAAAATAAATCTTCAATTCGTCAATGGTAGGATTACGACAAACCACTACTCCGTTACTATCAACGAGCAAAGTGATAGGTATATAATTTACAGCAAACTCTTTTAAAAGAGGACATTCCCATCCTTTTAAAGATGAAAAATTAGGCCAAGATAGATCTATTTTATCTATTGCATTTACCCATTTTTCCTCGTCAGTATCAAGAGAAATTCCAATAATATCGAATTTTTCTCGAGGATAATCTTCATATAACTTTTTCAATTCCAAAGTTTTTCTGATACATGGTCCACACCATGAAGCCCAAAAATCCAACAACAGATACTCATGTCCCGGTAAAAAATCGTAAAGAAGAAGGGTATCTCTATTCTCATTAACAAGTTTGCTATTATTAATTTTCTGCCCTTCAGCTACTTTACGTGACGACTCCAATTGCATACGGGTTTTCACAACCGTTTCGTCTTCACTAACAAGGATATTAATAAATTCTGTCAATTCATCAACATTAAACATAAAGTGTTGTTCGGTAAAAATAAATGAAGCAACAACACTATTAGGATTAATGAGGATATTTTTCTTCACCACCTCGTTTCGTTTTTTTGCAGCTTGCTTCATTTTTGTATAACTCTCTGCAGCAGGTAGATTCGAATTAACGAGACTTGCACATACAGAATCGTACTCAACTAAGGCAACTCTACAATTTTGAATCATATCGTTTGACGTAGAGCCTGTAACATCTATATTTAAAGAGTCGATAACATTGAAAAAAATGTTTCCACTCTCGAAAGCAAAAATAGTTCCGATAGTATTTCTATCAATTTTACGAATTGAATCGGTGATAACCAGGAGTACTAACTCGGAGTTTTTTAGCGCTTTACCATTAAGAGAAAACGCCCCGTCTTTTACTAAGCAACTATCAATTACCGTCTCTTTTAAATCAACGGCAGAGGGAGTTATATATACATAACAGCCATCCAGAGATAAATTTTTATTAATGTTACCCGTTATCGTATAAGAATTATCCGGCTTTGAAGCACAAGCAGCGATAAGGGGAATAAGTAAGACAAGCAAAAAATTTCTCATAAGCTATAAATATTAAAGAAAATTATTTCTTCTTCAATTTGTTTTTAAAAACGTATTCAGCAATTTGCACGGCATTGAGGGCGGCACCTTTTAATATTTGGTCGCTCACACACCAGAAAGAGATGCCGTTATCATTGGTTAAATCTTTTCGAATTCTGCCTACAAAAACCTCGTCTTTCCCGGACAAGAATTTTGGCATAGGGTAAAGAGGTTGTTTGATATCATCCATAAGCACAACCCCCGGAGTATTTCTAAAGGCATTACGAACTGACTCTAAATCAATAGAATTTTCCGTTTCCACCCATACTGCTTCAGAATGAGCTCTCAATACCGGAACGCGAACACAAGTGGCACTTACCAAGATATCGGAATGCATAATTTTACGAGTTTCATTATACATTTTCATCTCCTCTTTTGTATAACCATTATCGGTAAAAACATCCACTTGAGGGATAAGATTAAAAGCGAGTTCATGAGCGAATTTATTAACCACAACGGGGTCTCCATTAAGTGATTGACGAGTTTGCTCTTCCAACTCCTTCATAGCGGAAGCACCGGCTCCCGAAGCGGCTTGATATGTAGAAACATGCACCTTGCGGATATGCGACAATCGCTCAATAGCCATAAGGGCAACGACCATCTGAATAGTAGTGCAATTCGGGTTGGCAATAATACCCTTTGGTGTATTAAGTGCATCTTCTGCATTGGCTTCAGGAACTACCAACGGCACACCATCGTCCATGCGAAAAGCGCTGGAATTATCTATCATTATAGCGCCGAAACGAGTGATATCTTCGGCATATTCTTTTGAAACAGAAGCTCCTGCAGAGGTAAATACACAATCAAAATCCTTAAATAAATCACCATGTTGCAAAAGCTGAACAGTATATTCTTTACCGCAAAAAACGTATTTGGTACCGGCGCTTCGCTCAGAACCAAAAAGTACCAATTTTGAAATCGACCAATTCCTTTTTGACAAGACTCTTAAAAACTCCTGACCAACAGCACCGCTGGCTCCGACAATTGCTACTTTCATCTCTATAAAATAATAACTATTGTTTATTTAGATTATTTCTTGTAACTTTACAGCGTTTTCTTTATGTTAATAAAAGCGGACTACGCACCACAAAGTTAGCATTTTTTATTCGACTAACAATATTTTATTATGAAATATTTTTTATTATTATTTTTACTGATTTTTACGCCTCATATCTTCGGTCAATACTATGATAATTTTAAGGATGGCAACTACTCGGAAAACCCGAAATGGTTTGTCAGCGATTTAAATGCTATGATTATCCGCAATAACGGGGTTTATGTTGCAGAACTCACAAAAAGCAACGAAAAAGACGGTACTTTCAAGACTACCAATTACTTAACGTCTAATACCGAATGGGGTTGCTCTATATGTTTTGACAATAGTGAAGGTATCAACGGGAGTATCGACTTCGTGTTATCTGCAGCATCTATCTATACGCTTACTGCTAAAGGATATTTTATTCGCATCAACACTACAGACAATAGCATAGCTTTTTTATACCGTAACGAGGTTTCTTCAGAAATAATTTTGGCGAAAAGCAACTCTTGTATTCCAACCGGAGAGTGCCATTTAACACTTAAAATAAGCAACAACTCCGAAAAATGGAATATCGAAGTAACTTCACAAACGGCTCCTATTTGGCAATCTACAGCAACTCATTCTTCTGACTTTTCGAGCGTAATGTCCGGCATCAATCTCCGCTCTTTTCCTCAAGGATACAGCTTTATTATAGAAGAAATTTATTGCGATAAGACTTCTACTCCGGAGAGTGATTTTAGTCCTAATGATATAATTTTCAGCGAGATAATGCACAAACCTAAAAACGGCACTGCTATGCCTTATGCCGAATGGGTTGAAATTTACAATACCACAGATAGAATTATTGATATAGAAGGTTGTGGCCTTTTCTCATCAAGCAAAGCAGGTAGCATTGGTTCGTTCTCTTTACAACCACACGACTATGCAATATTATGTAGTAGCACGGATGCCGAAAAAATGAATATTTTCACTGAAAATATAGCTGTTGTTGAGGGCATGCCTCCGCTACTAAATGATGGAGATATGTTACAAATCAAAGATAAAAACAATATTCAAATCTGCTATGTAGAATACACTAACGATTGGTATGACAATGAATTGCAAAGTGACGGAGGCTGGAGTCTTGAGAAAAAAGATGTCAGTAGTGGTATTAACGACAGCAGAAATTGGGGAGCATCTTGTAGTATAAACCAAGCCACTCCGGGTGAAATAAACTGCTTACAAGCATCAATAACCGACACTATAATACCGCAGATTACAGCTGTAGGCATAAAAAACAGTAGAACAATAGAGCTATATTTCAATAAGGCGATGAACCCTGAAGTATGTAATATTGAGAAATTATCTCTATCCGGTCCCGGTGATGACGTAATTTCTTGTAGTTGGATAAGCCCGAAAAATATCAAATTTGAAATTACATTGACAAGTGACCTGGATGATACAAGGGAAACTACACTTGAAATTTCTGATTTCGTATGTGCAAACAATATGATAATGAGCGACACTACTATAAGGTTAGGTCTACCCCACACCCCTAATTATATGGATATCGTTATCAATGAAATAATGCCCTATGTAACTGAAGGTCAAAGTAAATTCATTGAATTGTACAACAATACTCCCTATTTTATATCAACAGAGAATTTGAGGATCTGCAATAAAAAAGGAGAGGAATATCTGAATTACAAATCGCTCCCTATTGGATTGATAATGCCTTATGGCTATTCGATAATAAGTAATAACATCGACGAGATTAATTGTATTCTTGGCAAAAATGATGAGTGTATATATCAAAAAATCACGCTCCCCTCTTTTGCAGGAAAATCCGGTAATATTGTATTGACAGACGAAAAGGGAAATGTTATTGATGAACTGACATATAGCGAGAAATGGCACCACGGTATCATCAGCGACAATCATAACGTATCTTTAGAACGCATTAATACGATGGGAAATACTAACGACTCGCTGAATTGGCATAGTGCTTCTTCGCTTTACAACTATCAAAGTGGAGGATGGCAAAACTCCCATCACAGAAATACTGACGAGGTAATTGAAAATTCAAAAAACTATTTCCGACTAAACAACAACACTTTCACACCAAATAATGATGGGGTAAACGACTTGCTTATACTAAATTATTCTTTGCCGGATAACGGCTTTTTAGCTACTATAACACTCTACACAAGAGATGGTTATGAAATAGGGGTTTTAGCCGACAATATCCTTTTAAATCAGTCGGGAGAATGGATATGGCACGGCAACAACCCTAATGGCGGCTTAATAGATGCAGGCCTTTATATTCTTCAAATATCAGCCTACAATTTAAATGGCACAAAAATAAACACAAAAATTATCTTTATAAAACAATAATTTCTATGTCAGGTGTAGAGTTACATCGTTGTTCCAGCATCCACAATACTTTCAACTTGAAATTATAAACTATTTTTTAATTGGTATCTAATGCCATTAGATTTGTAGAAATCCAATATTTCGCCGAACAAAGCATGAGCTTCAGAAGGGTCAGTCTCGCATAAAGGGCGTTTTCCAAATCTCTGGCAAATATAATTTGGAAGTTTTGTTAAGGCAACATTTACTTTTTTAGCCAAAACATATACATCTTCCTTGTCAACAGACACATATTTTATACGGGTTTCCAATGGATTATTACAATCCGTGACTCTATACTCTAATGCCAAATGCCTATTGTCATCAAAGCCGATAACCATTGTTGCTACTAAGGTTAAATCCGGATCCGTTTCAATTAGCAGTTCTTCTAATGTAAACATTATTATGTAGTTTTAGTAGGTTGAAATTTCTTCACTAATATATCTTTCTCGTTCAAAAAATCGTCCTTAATTCCAACCAAAAAGTTTTTGATTAATTTTATATCACTGTTTTTTAGTAAATTTTCATTGATTCCTATTCTATCCACCCATTCTCTAATAATCCTTCTACAATAAAAGTAATATGCTTCAGTGTTTTGAAAATAATCCTGCATTACCTTTATTGCTATTTTTTCTGTAGCAAAATCCGACATAATTGTTACTCTTGATTCCGGTGTCGCCATCACGGATGAAACATGATGCCTATAGTAATACAATCTGTCGTTGATAAAGAAAACATTATTACTTAATGCGAGATATTTTATCAAGGTTACAAAATCCTGACCTCTTTTCAATGCAGGAGACAGACAGGTTTTCGCGATATCCGCTTTAATCAGTTTGTCCCACAAAACAGGGCTGCATGCATTTGAAATACACCCCAAAAGTTATACAAAAAACTTTTGGGGTGCAGTTCATTTTGACAAAGTCTCTTTATATAGATAATTCAATTACTTATCTTTAGTAATTTTGAATTCTACACGACGGTTTTCTTGACGTCCTTCCGGAGTATCGTTGGTGTCGATAGGTTCTCGTTCACCCTTACCCTTCCAAGTCATACGGTTAGGATCGATACCTCGTTTAACCATTTCATCGTAAACGGCTTTAGCACGACCGGCAGAGAGTTTCATATTATATCTATCAGAACCTACATTATCGGTGTGACCGGTAATCTCTACCTCAATCTTAGGATTCTCTACAAGCAATTTATACATATCGTCGAGAGATTGAGCCGAAGTATTTTGGATTGTAGTCTTATCCGTATCGAAGAACAAGTTCTGCAAGATGATAACGGTATTCTTCTTTATCGGTTGCAAATCAACGAATAACGTATCATTATTAATTTGGAAAATAGTATCATTATACTCGATATAACCTTCACGGCGAACTCTGATACCAAACTTATTAGACTTCATTTGGTTTGCCACGAATCCGGTCACATTATCAGAGAATGCAGTGAATACAGTATCCAAATTAGCATCGAGGCGATAAAGTTGAACGCAAGCATCAAGCGGTTCTTCTGTCTCGAAATCAGATACAATACAATAGAAGAATGGAGGATCCGGAGAAATATTAACAGGTTTCGGACGTGGACGTGGACGTGGACGTTTCTTCACAGGTTTTGGTTTTGGACTAACTTGGAAGAGAACAGTAAATTTAGCTCCAACCACAAGGGAGTTCAATTTAGTATCACGAGAAAGGTGTGATTTCAACAAACTGGTAGGGTACACTTGATCCATAACAGAACCCGGTACGGTAATAGTACCATTTGCATCTGCTGTTACTCCCGGGAAGGATACCACAGTATGGCTATTATCGAAAGTATTTGTTGATGGATTAAAGCTGAAAGAACCATTTGTTTTTGCGTTACCACGAGTTTTAGGTGCATTAGCATTGATATTAATCACTCCGTAATCGACAAAAGCACCCAAGCGATACGACACCGGCATTTTATTTCTACCTTTACCTATTGAGAGCCAAGACTCAGGCATCCATTCATCCATAATAACACCGAACTCTGCAGATGCAGCAATATCAATACCGAAATCCAATCCACCTTTACCTTTCACTTGTCTGGTTGTAAGAGTATGATTAGGAATATTCTCAAGAGGATCGATAATCATTGGGTCTACAAGCCAAGTAGTCATCAAACTTTTTGTAGAGAAATTGCCGAGCAATGATAAACTTGCTTTAGCACCAACCATGAAATAATAGCGTTGGAATTGGGCACCAAACATAATAGGTAAGTTAATTGACAACCTATTCTGTTGATCACGCAATTTATGGAAATTCATATAATAATCCATCTCAACATCAGTAATTTGGTCTCTATACTTAAAGTCGCCATAATACTGAATTGAATCCAAACGAGTGGTAGAGTTTAAGAACATAAACTCCAGGTTAACACTAAAATTAAAATTGCTTTTGTATTTCATTAAATAACCGAAACCAATCATTCCCGCACCACCTCCGGGCACTGAAACGCCTAATTGATTTCTCCAATTTTGCTCTGACATTTTCTCAATATTATGCATAAATTGAGAATATCCGGCTCCTCCATATACATCAATATAAGATGTAATATTAGGATTTCCTCCACGTTTGGATGAGCGTCGACGTTGTGCTGACACTCCCTCACAAGGGATAATTAACAATGCTGCTAATAGCAACAATAGTAAAGTATTTAACCTTTTCATCGAATACTATTATTCTTACACTTATAGTAAATTATTCATTATTGTACAACGATATTAACGATTTGTACATCGCCTTCATCGTATTGTATTTT
>SAMEA3663026__coassemble_226_pt1 | contig 85823 bp, 72 predicted proteins | sample SAMEA3663026__metabat2_low_PE_015 | metagenome-assembled genome bin SAMEA3663026 (sample SAMEA3663026) | pig gut metagenome | biome: pig gut; feature: pig-associated habitat; material: faeces | place: France | collected 2012
TTTATACATAATGCACCCCAAAAGTTTTGTGTCTAACTTTTGGGGTGCACTTCAATAAGTCTTCAGGGATTTATATTTATATGGAAAAGATTATTTTCTTCCCGGATATACTTTTAATGCTTCTGCAAGACATTTGATAGCCTCTTTAAGATCGTCAATTTTAAGTACATAGGCAATACGTACTTCATCTAATCCACAACCTTTTGTTGAATAGAAACCTGCTGCAGGTGCTACCATCACTGTCTTATTCTCATATTGGAATTCTTCTAATAACCATCTTGCAAAACGCTCGGAATCATCAATAGGTAGTTTTACTACAGTATAGAATGCTCCTTTTGGTTTTGGACAATATACTCCAGGTATCTCGTTGAGGGCTTTAACCATATAGTCGCGACGAGCGATATACTCATTATATACACCGTCGAAATAGTCTTTAGGAGTCTTTAATGCTGCCTCTGCTGCTAATTGACCGTAGAATGGTGGGCAAAGACGAGCTTGTCCGAATCTTAATGCTGCATTTATCAACTCTTTATTGTGTGAGATAATAGCACCAACACGTACACCACACATTGAGTAACGTTTTGATACTGAGTCCATAAGTACTACATTATTCTCAAGGCCTTTGAGAGTCATACATGATATGTGGCTGTTTCCGTCGTAGCAGAATTCACGATATACCTCGTCTGCAAAAAGGAATAAATCGTATTTTAATACTATTTGACGAAGTGTTTCTAACTCTGCTGCTGAATAGAGGTAACCTGTAGGGTTGTTAGGGTTACATATCATTATAGCTTTGGTGCGTGGATTGATGATTTTTTCAAAATCTTCTATTGATGGCAATGCAAAGTCGTTTGCTATTGTAGTTTTGATAGGTACTACTTTTACACCTGCTTGGAGGGCAAATGAATTGTAGTTTGTATAAAATGGTTCCGGTATGATTATTTCATCGCCCGGGTTGAGGCATGTCATCATAGCTATTGTAATAGCTTCCGATCCACCGTTTGTTACTATTATTTCATCTTCTGTGATGTTGATACCGATTGATTTGTAATATTCTGTCAGCCCTTTGCGGTATGATAAATTACCGGCAGAGTGGCTATATTCTATTACTTTTCCATCGTATGCTTTTACTGCATCAAGGGCACATTGTGGTGTTACAATGTCCGGCTGGCCGATGTTGAGGTGATAAACTTTTACGCCGCGCTTCTTTGCTGCGTCTGCGTATGGAACCAACTTACGAATTGGTGATGCAGGCATTATCTTGCCTTTTTCTGATAATTGTGGCATAATCGTATTGTGTTTAAGGTTTGTATTTACTTTTTATTTCTTTTTTGAATGCATTTAGTGCCTTCTAAAAATCGCTGCAAAATTACAATATTTTATTGTACTGCAATGCTCTTTTGGATAATTTATTTTATCGCTTATCGGCTACAAAAATTATATTTCGTTTCTTTTTTTAATCTTCAAAGATTATTTTCGGCTGGGCGGCTTTTTTTTCTAATATCTCTTTGTCAATTTCCGGGGTAAGGTGCTCTTCTTTATTACGATAGTAGTATATTACTCCGCATTTCTGACAGGTGATATATCGCTCGTAAGGCAATAAATTTTCGTAGTAAGCCTCTATTGAATCCCATATTTGGAGTATTAGTTCGTCTACTTGATCGCGCATCTCAGCTACTTTTTGTTGATTTCGTGAGGTGGATTTTTGACGAATTTTTTGACTTACGTTTAAGTCGTAGAAGATGTCGTAGAATACTTTAAGCTTTGCTGCGGATGGAAAAGATAATGGCACACCTCCATGTGATACGCGCTCTTGCTCTCCGTCTATGATATTTCTGCCCCATTCTATCAAGGCAGTATCGGATGTCAAGTCGGGTACGGTATTGTCTTCCGTATTTAATTTGTAATACTCTTTGACGTTCTTTTTTAAATCTCCACGGATTACTGCAAAATTAAGAACTTGTATAAAGTGAGAGATGTACATCTTTACATTTTTTGCTGCACTTTGATACTTTTTGTTCCATTCTACTTGCGAACCAAAGGTTTGGTTGTATTCCCCTACCAGCATGCTAAAGGCGTTGTAGTATGCCTTTGCTTGTGATAATAATTTTAGGGATATCGGCATTTTGTCAAGCTCCAAATTCTCGAGTTCTATAGCCTTTTGGAGTGACTTTAGTCGTGCTTGGTCGGTTTTTGGAAGTCGTCTGTAAGGCATATATGTAAGTTTTTAGAGGTTGTTAATCGTTTCTTCCCATGAGTTCTTTTGCTAATAATACAAACGGAGCTTTCTCTTCTTCACTCTTGTTTATCTTATCAAGACTTTCGAGGGATAATTTATAGTAATGGTTGATTGCTTCATTACATCTCTTTGGCATATCCAATTGATTGTAGATATCTATTATTGTAGATACTTTTTCTTTTTCGTGTATGCTATTGTTGTCTAATAGTTGTGTAATGGTAAGTCGTTGTGATACACCGCAATTCTTTAATGTTTGAATGAGCAGAAAGGTGCGTTTGCCACACATGATATCTCCGCCGATTTTTTTGCCGAAGGTGCTCTCATCTCCATAGCAATCGAGATAGTCATCACGTAATTGGAATGCTATTCCTATGTTGATACCGAATTCGTAAATATTGTTGGCATCCTCTTTTGACGCTCCGCCCAAGATGGCTCCCATTTTTAATGCACATGCAAGGAGTACAGCCGTTTTGAGGTATATCATATGATAATATTCTTCTATTGTAACGTCGGTTCTCGTTTCAAAATTGGCATCGTATTGCTGCCCTTCACACACTTGTAATGCTGTGGTTGTGAAGAGGTCTAATATCTCTTCTTTCTTGTCGGTCTCGGTCTTTGAAAGATATTGGTATGCTTTGATGAGCATGGCGTCGCCCGATAGTATGGCTGTATTATCGTCCCATTTTACATGTACTGTCGGACGGTTTCTGCGCATATCGGCTCGGTCCATTATGTCGTCATGGAGTAGTGTGAAATTATGAAATATCTCTAATGCTACTGCTGCCGGCATGGCTTTGTTGATGTCACCTCCAAATAATTTTGTCGCCATAAGAGTGAGCATAGGGCGTAATCGTTTTCCTCCACTCTCTAATGCGTAGGATATCGGAGTATATAATTGTTTGGGCTCTATGTTCCAATCTATTTCTTTGAAATAGTTTTGAATAATTTCTTTTAATTCCATGATATTTATTTTAATGTTAAGATAGTTTATTAATGCTGTTCTCTATTATGTCTGTCATTACATCGCTGATTTTAAGCTCTGCCGCTCTGATTTGCTGCGGGATAAAGCTGGTGGCTGTCATTCCCGGTGTTGTGTTTATTTCGAGCATGTAAATTTCATTCTCTTTTGTAACAATATAATCTACTCTAATAATGCCGTTTGCTTCTATTAAATCGTAAATTTCGGCTGTGGTTTTTTGTACTCTTTTTGACAACTCTTCGGGTATTCGTGCCGGTGTTATCTCATCTACCTGTCCGTTGTATTTAGCGTCGTAATCAAAAAATTCGTTGTGTGTAACTACCTCGGTAACTGGAAATACTGTGGTTTTATTCGCTGTTTTATACATTCCACAAGTGAGCTCCGTGCCGCTGATAAATGATTCTATCATCACTTTACTGCCTTCGTCAAATGCTTTGGCTATGGCGGGTAATATCTCTTCTTTTGATTTTACTTTCGTTACTCCGAAACTGCTGCCTCCTGCCGATGGTTTTATAAAGCATGGAAGTCCAATATAATCGAGTATGTAGTCGACGTCTACTTTTTGCTCTCTGCTTTTCAACTCTATACTTTTTGCGATTTTTACGTTGCTGTTGCGTAAGAAATTGTTACAAAAGAATTTGTCGAATGTCAATGCAGCCGGCAATACGTCGCAACAGGTAAAAGGAATGCGAAGTAGTCGGAAGTAGCCTTGTAATATGCCGTTTTCTCCCGGAGTGCCGTGAATGGTGATGTAGGCGCAATCAAATAGTGTCTTATTGCCTTTGTGTGTAAACGAGAAATCGTTTTTGTCGATAGGTATTTTTTCTCCGTCTACGAGTGCATGCCACTCTTTCCCGATTACTGTTACTATGTATTTGTTATATTTTTCTGAAGGTATAAAAGTCATCAATCCTTCGGCACTTCGAAGTGATACTTGCCATTCGCTGGAGTCGCCTCCTGCTACTATTGCTATGTTCTTTTTCATATATATTATGTGTTATTCCGTAATATTTGAAGGGTTGTATTTCCTCCATTTCTCTAATAGTAATTGCATATCCGGTGGTAATTCGCTGTCGAATTCCATCCGTTTTCCGGTAGTCGGATGCGTAAATCCAAGTGTTTTTGCATGAAGGGCTTGGCGGGGGCATATCTCAAAACAGTTGTTTACAAACTGCTTGTATTTTGCTGTCCTTACTCCTTTCAGCGGTTCATTACCTCCGTACCTTTCGTCGTTGAATAGTGTGTGGCCGATATGCTTCATGTGTACCCTTATTTGATGAGTACGCCCCGTTTCCAAGCGGCATTCCACTAAAGTGCAGTATGCAAAACGCTCTAATACTTTGTAGTGAGTGACCGCATGTTTGGCGAGTGGATTCTCTTTTTCGTCAAAAACGGTGAAGAGCATCCTGTCGCGTGGGTCTCGTGCCAATGCTCCGTTTATTGTGCCTTCATCCTCTTTTATTACTCCCCATACTAATGCATTATACGTTCGAGAGGTGGTTTTGTAAAAAAATTGCGATGATAAATTCGTCTTTGAAGCTTCGTTTTTTGCCACCAATATCAGTCCCGATGTGTCTTTGTCTATGCGGTGCACTAAACCAATGTGCGGGTTGTTGGCGTCAAAGTCCGGATTGTCGCGTAAATGCCACGCTACAGCATTCAATAATGTGCCGTCGAAATTCCCAAACCCGGGATGTACTACAAGGTTCGGCTGCTTGTTGATGAGTATTATATCATCGTCTTCATACACAATATTGATTGGTATATCTTGCGGTATAATGGTGACTTCATTTTTTGGAAAATCGAGCACCACGGTGAGTATGTCGTTGGGCTTGATTTTGTAGCTGCATTTTACCGGTTTGCCGTTTGCCAATACATGCCCTGCGTCGGCAGCCTCCTGTATCCTGTTTCGTGAAATGCCCGACAGCATATTTGCCATGTATTTGTCTACCCGCATGGAACTCTGCCCTTTGTCGACTTTCAATCGAAAATGCTCATACAGGTTGCTCTCTACATCACCATCGTCATCCGCATTGTCCTCCGTTTCATGTATTATTTCGTCATCTATAAGCTCGTCTTTTAATAACATAATATCTGCTTTGCGTTTTGTTGTTGTTGAAAAGTGTATTATGTGTCTCTATTAAAAGAATTCTTCCGAGTTTGTTTTCTTGGATTTCGACATATATAGGGTAACGATAGTGCCTTCGGTAATTATGGAATTGGCTTCCGGCACTTGCTTGTAAACCTTATAATATTGTCGGTCCGTTTCGCTTGAAGGTGGAGTGTCGTAAATGATATTTACACTCTGATTCATTGAGTTAATATCAGAGAACATATTGCGTACGTTGTTGTATGTCATTCCAATATAATTTGGAGCAGGTACCGACTCGTTGCTGCTTTCGCCGGCTACGATGATTAGTTTTGCTCCGTCCGGTATCTTGGTGTGTTCTGTTACAGGATTGTTATTGTACAGAATGTTTATGGTGGAGTTGTGTTCTGCCGGAATATATTGTATAGAGTCGGCATTAAAGCCTAAGTTGCGCAGTGTGGATTGCGCTTGGCGAGGACTTATCTCTATCAAATTTTCTATAGGAATGGTTTTTGAAATACGGCTGCGTCTGTTTATTGTGATATAAATTTTGCGGTTTTTCTTTACGGATGTTTTTGGAGCAGGTGATTGCTCAGCTATTTCTCCCGGCTTCAATTCGCGTTTGTATACAGAGTCAATAACTTCGTGTTTTAAATCCAATTCACTTAAAATCAGCTCCGCCTCCTCTACATAATATCCGGTTAAATCGGGCACCTCTACCGATTCATTGTGATGGGTGTAGCTCTTTAACCACCAAGATAAGAGTACTAATACTATTATCGTTAAGATTACAGCGGCAAGTATATTGCCCCATACAAACTTGCTTTTCAAGAATTTAATGATGTTTTTGAACATGTATTTCCTTTTTTATATTTTGCCTTGCAAAGGTACTACTTTTTTTCTTTTGTTGTATGTTTTTTAGCCTTTTATAATACATAATTATTATAGTTGCGTTTTGCTCATATATAGCTGTTTTTTTAGTGGTTTATTATACATTTTTTTATTACCTTTGCACTTCGAATTTTAAATATATTTTTATGTATACTCTCAATTTGATAAAGTTTGGCCGTCAGCCGGTCTCTTTTTATTTGGCTTTGGAAAAATATTTACTTAACTCACCCGAGTGGAGGGATAAGGAGCTCTTTTTTATTTGGGATATCTTCCCGGCTATTGTTTGTGGTAGACATCAATTGATTGAGGGAGAGGTAAATATGGAGTATGTGAAAAATATTGGTGTAAAAATTTATCGTCGTCATAGCGGGGGTGGCACTATATATGCCGATGAGGGGTGCTTTATGTTCTCCTTTCTACGTCGCTCGGATAGTCGTGATAAGGTGTTTCATTCTTCACTGTCTCAAGTGGCGGATGCTTTTAAAAAACTGAATCTGGATGTGGAGTTGTCCGGCAGAAATGATCTTCTTTTTAAGGGTAAGAAATTTTCAGGTAATGCGTATTTGAAGAATGAATTTGGCTCGATATTGCATGGCACGTTGATGTATAATACCGATATCGAAACATTGGTTCGTTGTATTACTCCGGATAATGAGAAGTTGATTTCCAAGGGTATAGAGAGTGTGCGTCAGCGCGTTATAAATGTCGGTGAGTCGCTTAATATCAGCCGCGAGGAGCTTATGCGCCATCTTGAGCGGTCTATCGCACCACAAGAGGTTACGCTTGCGGATAAGGAGTTTGACGTTGTGCACTCTATGGAATCTTTCTTCCTTTCTGATGAGTGGATGAAGGGGAATAATCCTCCTTATACTTTTTGTAATAAGAAGAGATACCCTTGCGGGGTGATTAATGCTAAGGTAGATGTGAAAAAGGATGTCATTCAATCGGTTTTCTTTAATGGCGATTTCTTCACTCATGGCGATTTGGAGCCTTTCTACATAAAATTTGTCGGAATTCCTTTTAATAAAGTTGCCGTTTCCGAAATGCTCTCTTCATGCCCTGTAAATGATTATATTCTCGGCGCTGAAAACGAAAATATTATTGATTTGCTTTTTCCAAATTAACGGATATAACTATTCCATAAATTATTACTCGGGAAAATGCGATGGGTTTCCGTTGATGGGTTTTCCGTTGATGGATCTATGTAATTTATTATTCGGAAAAAAGCGATGTATTTTCCGATGATGAATTTCAGAAGAAGGTTTCTTGTAATTTATTATTCGGAAAAATCCAGATAGGGTAGTAATCGCTCTATCTCTTCGGGGGTAAACTCTTTCAGAAGCTTCATATCCTTCGGTTTTATTATTCCGTTATGTGTTCTATCCCACCTTAGTTCGTAAATTTCTTTCGCTTGGTAATAGTTGATATATGGGTGGTTACGCAAAAATTTTACACCGGATTTGTTTATCTTTATCCGTTTTACAGAGTCGATATCTGCAGTGGCATATTGTAATAAAGGTGTCGTAATGCTATCGGGTATGCCCTCTATTTCAAGAAGTTGATTAGCATTTGTGTAGCCACCGAGTCTTTTCTTGTAATTTATTATCATCTTTGCCCTCGATATTCCTATCCCGGGTAATTTGCATAAAAGGGTAGTGTCGGCTCTATTTAAATCAAAGGCGAAATAGTGCTTATGATTTGTAGAATAACTGCTATCGACACTGTTTTCCGGTGCGGGATAGATAATAAAGTCGGATAGCGAAGTGATTAATGCCGTGTCGATATTGTATATCTTTTTGAAATTTTTTTCGTTGTTTATCTTTCCTCCGCGTCTGCGATATTGAAGTAGATTATGTGCCATAAAGGGTTTGAAACCAAGCTCTAATAGTTCAAAGCTATCAATATTATTCGGGTTGAAGGTGAATACTCTTTTGGGCGGTAATTGTATTTCGTTGTAATTATTTTCGTATGTTGGGAATTTTCTGAAGTAGGTAGTGTCGGTAGGTATTAACGATTGTTCAAACTCGGCTACCGTTGAGAGTAATGTGGAGTCGGGTGTAAAAGATGTAGTGTTTTCCGGTTTGTAGTATTTGTTAAAGATTATAGATGATACAATAATACACGCTATTGCAGTAAAAATAATTTTCTGCGATAGCGTGTATTTTTTTAGAGGTAGTTTATATTTCATACCCGGATATTCTTTGCGGTAATGAATTATTATATCGTCATTTCACCGCGAAGTGGTTCGCTCATTTTCTCTTTAATTATTTCAGGGTCGCTATATTTTCCAAGGAGGAACATGAGTTTTGCCGTAGCGGCTTCAGTAGTGATGTCGTAGCCGCTAACCACTCCTGCGTTGATGAGGTTTACACTCGCTTCATATCTTCCCATTTCCACACTTCCTGCACGGCATTGTGATACATTTACTGTAATAATACCTCTGTCGGTAGCCTCTTTTATAGTGTCACAAAGCCATTGGCGTGTAGGTGCATTGCCCGATCCGAAACTCTCAAGCACAACGGCTCTTATTCCCGGAATGTTGTAAATAGCTTTAACAGTGGATTCCGTAATGCCCGGGAATAATTTAAGTATCACTACATCAGTGCTGAAATGTGTGGCAATGCTGAGGGGCTTTTTGTCGGATTCTCTGTGTATGTTGTGGTTGTAATACTTCATGTGAACTCCGGCTCGTGCCAATTCCGGATAATTGAACGATGCAAAGGCGTTGAAATCCTCTGCATTGCGCTTGGTAGTTCTGTTTCCGCGCATTAGTTTATCTTCAAAAAACAGACATACTTCCGGCACCATAGCCTCGCCATCTTCGTTTTTGGCTGCAGCTATCTCTATCGCCGTGATAAGATTCTCTTTGGCATCGCTGCGTAGTACCCCTACCGGCAGTTGTGAACCCGTAAATATTACAGGCTTGGTAAGGTTCGACAGCATAAAGGATAGGGCGGCTGCCGAATAGGCCATCGTGTCGGTGCCGTGTAGCACTACAAATCCATCGTAGTCATCGTAATATTTCTCTATCAGTTGTGCTATCTCTATCCAATTCGATGGCTGTATGTCGCTTGAGTCGATGAGTGGAGTGAATGATACTGATGAGATATTTACATGTAACATACTCAATTCCGGTATGAAACTTAATACTTGTTTTGTGTCGAGCGGAGATAATGAGTGATTGTTACTATTCTCTCCCATACTTATTGTACCTCCTGTAAAAATAAGTAATACAGAGCTTTGTCTTTCCATATGTAGTGCTTTATCGTTTTTTTATCGTACAAAATAATTGCCGTTTCCTTATAATTTTTCTTATTGCAAAGGTAATGATTTTTTTTGTTATTGCATATTTTTTAATTTTTATATGAATAAAAATGATTTATGGTCCCTTTTTTTCCTTTTTTATTCCCTCTTTGTTCGTAGCTTTTTATTTAGTTAATCGTTTTGTAATCAAAGTGTAATTTGAAATTTTTTAAATTAATTTTGTGGTGTCTTTTTTTTGTTATACCTTTGCAAGGTATGAGCGTTCATTTTATCAGCTCGTATATGTCAGTGTGTAAATTTCTAATATTATTAATTTTAAATGTATAATTTCGTTATGAAAAAATTCTTACTTTCATTTTTTATGATGTTTGTCTCTGTGGCTATGTTTGCCGTTGAGATGGATACAGTTTATTATTCTCATTTATTTACAAAACAGCCTGCATTCCTCAGTGCCGGTTCTACCGATACTTTAAGTGGTGTTGAATGGACTGTATCCGATAGTTTGGTATATACAGGATTTGATACCAAAGCTTCTGCAAGAGGATGGCAAATTGGTAAAGCTAAAGCTCCTCAACCTTATTTCGCTCTTTCAACAAGCGATATTACCGCTCCTGTAAATGTAGTTCGTCTTGTTACTTGCGGTGCATCAGGTGCTAATTTCAAGGTTTCTGTATCTGTGAACGGAGTTACTATGATTCCTGATTCTATTCAAGTAACAGCTACTTCTAATGATACAATAGAGTTTACCGGTTTGCAAAATACAGGTGCTATCGTTATTTCTTATACCAATAGTGGAAAAGGTATGTATATCAAACAAATAGAAATCGGTTACGTTACTCCTGCATCTGTAGAGGCTCCAAACTTCTCTCTTCCAGAAGGTACTTTCTTCGGGCCTACTAAAGTTGAAATTTCTACACTTACCGAAGGTGCTTCTATCTATTATACTTTAGATGGTACCGAGCCTACTACCGCTTCTACTCTTTATACAGATTCTATCCTCGTTTCAGCAACTACTACTATCAAAGCCATAGCTGTTAAAGATGATGTTTTAAGTGAAGTTTCTACAATTACTTATAACTTCCCTATCGAAGTTGCCGATATTGCTGCTTTCCTTGCCGCTAAAGAAGAGAATATCCCTTCTATCATCACCGGTGATGTTACAGTAATCTACCAAAATGGTGGTAACACTTTCGTTAAAGATAACAGCGGTTACATCTTGATTTATGGTAACCTTGGATATCATGAACTCGTTAATGGTGACGTTTTAAGTCGTGTTTGTGGTGTATATGCTATCTATAATGGTGTTCATGAACTCGTACCTGCAAACGGATATGAATTGGCAGAACCAACAAAAGGTACTGAAGTTGCCCCAGAAGTGCGTACTATAGCTTCTATTACTGAAGCCGACGTTAACGTTTATGTGGCTTTGAATGGCGTTTCTCCTGTTGCTGATGTTACTTTCACTGAGGGTAATCAAACTAATGTTACTCTTACTGAAAATTCTAATGCTGATGCTACTATTGTTGCTCGCTCTACTTTCAAACAAATTGCCGGTACTTTCACTGCAAACTCTTCTGTAGATGTTGCCGGTATTGTTTCTCTTTATAAAGGTGCCCCTCAAATTTCTATCATCTCTATTAACAACACTCCTACTCATACAGCTGTGGAAAATGCTTCTGTTAATGCTAATATCTATACTTTCGGTAATGATATTCTTGTTGAAACTGAAGCAGGTAACGCTATCGAAGTTTACAATGTACAAGGTCAATTGTTATTAAACACTGTTGCTAAGGATGGTATCAATACAATCTCCGGACTTAATGCCGGCGTTGTTATTGTTCGCGTAAATGGTGTTTCTTATAAAGTGATTTTATAATAATCAATACATAACATAAAAAAACGTTCCGATTTTTTTCGGAACGTTTTTTTTATGTCAACATCTATTTTACCTAAAATCCGCAACTTTCCTTTACCCCATCAAGCATTACAGGGGCTTTATGCAGCCGTTTACCCGCGAATTCGGTTTCTTAGCCGCCAGTGAAGTGACACTTGACAAAGAACCAACAATCTCGCTGTACTGATAACCGAACGATGTGCACCGAAGTCCAAGAATTTTGTCGATTACCGGACCTACAAAATGGAAAAATGCTCCCTTATGTGAAATATTTCTCCGAATGTAGTGATTTTTTCAATTTTTTTGCATATCTTTGCTATGTCATTTATGATTTTTGCTTGTTTTGATTTGCAGCACTAAGGTAAGTGAAAAATCTGACATGATAAAATCCTGAACAACTTTTTATTGCTCAGGTACTTATAAAAAAAAGTTAAGCTAAAGTGCTGCGGAATTTAGGTTGTTCACTAAAAAGTAAAACTATGGATACATCAGATTCCAAAAAGACCGCTACCACTTTGCAAAGTGGAGAACGAATTTTAAAACCAGTTGGTAAAAATATTCAGAGACCATCTGAATTACAGGGGTCCACTGAAAGTAGCTCTACCAGACCTTCTGAATTGCATAGGCCGACTGAAAGCAGCTCTACCGGACCGACTAGACCTTCAGAATTGCAGAGGCCCACAGAAAGCAGTTCTACCAGACCAGCCAGACCATCTGAATTGCAGAGGCCCACAGAAAGCAGTTCTACCAGACCGGCCAGACCATCTGAAGTGCATAGGCCTACTGAAAGCAGTTCTACCAGACCGGCCAGACCATCTGAAGTGCATAGGCCTACTGAAGGCAGTTCTACTAGACCAGCCAGACCATCTGAAGTGCAGAGGCCTACTGAAAGCAGTTCTACCAGACCAGCTAGACCATCTGAAGTGCATAGGCCTACTGAAAGCAGTTCTACCAGACCAGCCAGACCATCTGAAGTGCATAGGCCTACTGAAAGCAGTTCTACCAGACCGGCCAGACCATCTGAAGTGCATAGGCCTACTGAAAGCAGACCCTCTTCACCGGTCAGACCCTCTGAAAGCAGTTCTTCTATGCCAACAGTTTCCCAGGCTGTTGTAAAAACCGACCCTAAAGAAACAACCAAAATAGTAAAGATATCCCGCAATTTCACTATTTACGGCAATAAAGACGGAGCTAAGGTTGTCAATGAGAGACCTGACGGCTTGGGTGATGGCGACATCTATCACGAAGGTACCAAAATTATAAAAGTTACCGCTACTCCTAACAGCGTCGCCTATAACCCTGAAACAGGATATGCAACTGCAAAGGTCACCATAAGGCTGGCAGTATGGGAAAAAGATTATACTGAGAAAGATTACAGCGATCACCTCAGTTTGACAAAACAGATACAGCACTCCGTATTTGTAGGAAAAGGTATAACCAGCGAAGGTATTGGCACTAAAAATAAAGACAACACATATAGTGGATATAAATATGTGGAGATAAGCGCCACTCCATTTGCACCGACTAATGATGATAAATATGAGACCGCCATATATAAGAGCAATTATCATGGCAAAAACGGTTTCCAGAATCTCTCTCCAGATGATTACCCTAAAGACAATACACATCAAGATTGGCTGGCAATACAAGATATCAGAGTACAAGCCAATGCCGACGGCAGTGAATTATATGGTATAAACAACTTGGCTATAACAGGATGCTTCAATTTCTACTTTAAAGTTGTAACCAAGACCTGGAGTGAGTATTCAGAAGATATCGCAACAATGAACAAGCCGATAGTTACCACAACTCCAGGAGATTATGATGTTCAGTCAACTGAGACATTGGACTCAATTAAAGAAGTTGTAGGCAAAGGTTATGACATTACAGGCAGTTATACAGATACTTTATCTGTCAAAAACTCAGTGCTGAATCTCGACAAAATCAATAATCTCAAGCTGCTGAAAGTTACTAAACAAAGGCCTTCCATTCAAAGATCATCCATTACAGGTGAATCATTGAAGGAGTTCAGTTCAAAACTTGAGACAAGTCTGAATGTAAAAGTTCCATTCTCCGGATTCGGCGCTGCTTTTTCAAGTGATATCAAAACTACTTCATCTACAGAAAATAGCATATCTGAAAATAGGAGGTTCGTAAAAATTACCTCTATGCTTAAAAACAAGGAGTATGACCTGTTGCTGGACTACAAGAACAACTTGGACACCGAATTATTGAGTTCAAAATTCCTGAATGATCTCAATTCAAGTGATCCTACTGCCATTATTGAGAATTACGGTACACATATCATATTGGGTGCAGTGTACGGAGCCAGAGCCTCTTACAATATGAGCTATGTTAAGAGTGTTAGCAACATTACAACTGCCCGCACATTTGAAAATATCACATCTATCGGATACAATTCTACCGGTGGAACAAAAGGGGAGAAAAAAGAGGAAAACAAAAAATCTGCTATAGCCAAATTGGTAGATGAGCTTGGTGGAATTGAGAAACTATCTGAAGAAAAGTTCAAAGAGCTGATGAGTGCATACATGCATGAACTTGATGTACAGAATCAAGCAAAAGAGGCTTCCACCAGCAACTCATTCGAAAACACAACAACTTATGCTAATGGTATTGTTTATGGTGGCGATTGGGATTTGAGTGCCGATATCAGAGACGGTAAACTGGACAAAATACCAGCTTGGGAAAGAACTGCAGATCCAAGATCTAACGATCCTCTCATAAATCACCAATGGTGTGACTTTATTCCTGGAAAACTTGTTCCTATTTATGAGTTTGTACCGGCAGGATGCAAAGTTACTGCAGAAAAACTCCGTCAAGCATGGACCAGTTATATCGCCAGCAAGGGCAAGAAACTTACACCTACCAATCAGAGCATAATATCTCTTCCTGGCGGCATAAATGTCACTGGAAACGAAGAATGTGTAAAAAGCTTGAATTCGGACCGTGAGGTATCTACCAGCAAAAATAAGGAAACAGGCTGGAAGGTAAGGTTTGAACTTGTGAATCTTGAAAATGGAAATGTTGCTGTTGTTGTGCAACTGACAGTTGGAGAGGATGGTTTGGATGGCAACAGGACACTGATGATGCTTCACTACCCTATAGAGGTTACAAACCCTTATGGCGGCACCGCTGTCATTGATACAACCAAATATGGCTGCAGCACTTATGAGACTTCAGGATCAATATACAGACAAGAGCATGATATGTTTGATGTAACACGTTTCTTCCTGGATTGTCCATTCCTGGATTTTGTAAATCACCCTGACAACAAAGTTTTCATCAGTGTTGATGATGGTGGTAGTGATGATTCCGAACATATCCGGATTAAAGTTGACAACTTCTATATACCAGTATTAGTAGATGCTAAAGATTGATACTAGACAAGTAATCTTGTTTTGATATAAAAAAGAAGATATCCGGTAAAACAAACTGGATATCTTTTTTATTCATAACACTTATTATAATTAAATGGTCGTCCCATCCTTCACACAGTCTCCTCCACAGAAGTAGACACCTGACAAAGAACCCACAATCTCGCTGTACTGATAACAGAGCGATGTGCACCGAAGTCCAAGAATTTTGTAGATTACCGGACCCAAAAAACGGAAAAATGCTTCCTCACTTGAAATATTCCTCCGAAGGGAGTGATTTTTTCAAATTTTTTGCATATCTTTGCAATGTCATTGATGTTTTTTGCTTGTCTTGATTTGCAGCACTAAGGTAAGTGAAAAGTATGACTTGGTAAAAACCCGAACAATTTTTTGTTGCTCAGGTACTTATAAAAATAATCAAACTAAAGTGGGACAGAATTTATAAAAATCTCTCAAACAATTAATTATGGAAAAGCAAAGCAAAGAACGAAAGATGTATATGCGCATCCGCAATGTCTGCGGTTTGCTCGGTGTTGTATTGCCATGGCTGGCATTATTCTCTGCCGGCCTGACGCCTCATCCCAGTCCCGAATGGTGGTGGAGCATATCTGCCACGTACTATCAGTCTCCCGCCTTGGTCGGAGTGTTGTGTCCCGCATCTTTGGTACTTATATCCTATATAGGGTATAATAAGATGGACAACTGGGTGACCACCATGAGTGGCGTGTTTGGTTTGGGCATAGTACTTTTCCCGTGCAGTGTGTCATGGATATCCAAAGGGACACCCGTAGGATTCTTCCAGATACCTATTGAGATATCCCAGTATCTTCATAACGGGTGTGCAGCGCTTTTCTTCCTACTAATTGCGTTCAACAGTTATTTCCTTTTCACTAAGAGTGATGGCGTGATGACACCGCGTAAGGTTATCCGCAATCGCATTTACCGCATCTGTGGTGGAGGTATGCTGTTATTTGAGGTTCTCTTTGCCATACTCTCTTTGTGTGATGCTCCGGGCTATATCGTCATGATAATCGAGATAATCCTCTTGCATCTCTTTGGTTTATCATGGCTGACAAAGGGCGAGGCCTTCCCTTGTTTTAATGATGTGGAGGAAGGATAGTCTCAGATTTTATAAAAATTTAAACTAAAGTGCTGCGGAATTTAGGTTATAATGGTAGCTTTTCCGTTTTGTCAATTACAAAGCGCTTGTAATATGATATCATTATCGTAGTAATCGGTAATGCTATTATCATACCGGTAATTCCTAATAATGAGCCCCATACCGAAAGAGATAATAATATAATAGCAGGATTTAATCCCATAGCTTTACCCATTATTTTCGGTACTAAAAACAGATCTTGTGTCGTTTGTACTACTACGAATACTATGGCGCAAAGACCTATTATCAACCAAAAATTCATGCCGGTTTCCATGCTTTTGATTAATGCTAATAATATTACCGGTATTATTCCTATCGTCTGTAAATAGGGTACGATATTCAGTACCCCTATAAATAATCCTATCGTAATACCCATCGGTAAACCGATTATCTTAAAGCCTATGGCAAATAATACTCCCACTATCATCGCTATTAAAAATTGACCGCGGAAATATTGGTTCATCCCATGCTCCAAATCTTCTATTATCCCGGTTATTAATTCCCTGTATTTTTTCGGAATCAATTCAATAAATCCGTCTGAAATAGAGTCGTAATCTTTGAGGATAAATATTGTATATAGTAAAATGATGAATATTACACATATTCCGCTTAATATACCCCAAGTGTTTGATAATAAACTTATTAATTTTGGCAGTATCGCTTCTATTGCGTCTTGTAACGACTTGATATTGAATATCTCCTCGTAATTTAATCGGTTGAGGACGTTTTGTAATAATATCCATGCTTCTCCTTTATTTGCTCTTTGTGTTGTGGATAAATATTCAGATATTAATGTGTATGCTTTTCCTATTTCTTCCGTTAACATCGGAACTAATAAATACAATAATCCCGTAATGATGCCGAAAATTATTACTAATGCTATGACTATTGATGGTAATTTGTATTTTACGCGCATCTTGTTTTGTATGAATTTTACTAACGGATGTATTAAGTATGCTAATAACCATCCAATTAAAAAAGGTAATAATACTCCACTAAGACGTTTTGTAATCAATCCTAATCCTATCAATGTGGCGATAAAGATTATTATTCTTACCACACGGTCGAATGTGTATTTCATGTTTTTTAATATTACTTTTGTTGTGTAACTTTTATTTTTTTTAGAGTGCAAAGATACCTATTTTTTGTATTTTCCAAAACCTTTACACAATATTTTAGTTTAATTTATCGTTTATCGATAAAAATATTTGGTGGTTTCGTGAAAAATTCGTTACTTTGCAGTGCGAAAAACATAGAGTATTTTTGCTTTTATTAATAGGCTCTTTACACTCTTTTTTTGTGTGAAAGCTCTTTTAACGAATAATTTTTAAATCTATAAATATATGAAAAAATTTGTTTTATTAGCAGCTGCATTGTTATTTGCAGTGTCAGGTATGGTGGCTGAAGAGTTTTCTCCGGCACCTGTTGATAAGGATGTACGTATCGGTGTACTTCCTAATGGATTAACATATTATATCCGTCATAATGAAATGCCTCAAGGTCGTTGCGAGTTTCATATCGCTCAAGCTGTTGGTGCATCTTTAGAGAAAGATCATCAAAATGGTCTCGCTCACTTCTTGGAGCATATGGCTTTTAATGGCACTAAACATTTTCCCGATAAACTTTTAATTAATTATTTCGAATCAGTCGGTGTATCTTTCGGTTATAACATCAACGCTTATACCTCTTTGGATGAAACCGTATATCGTTTGTCAAATGTACCTACCCGCGCCGGCGTGCTCGATAGTGCTTTACTTGTATTGCACGATTGGTCTTGTGCTATCGCCCTTCAAGACGAAGAGATTGATAACGAGCGTGGTGTAATTCGCGAAGAGTGGCGTACCGGTGCAGATGCTAATCGCCGCCTTTGGAGAGATATCAACAAACAAAAATATGTCGGTACTCCTTATGCAAAACGCGATGTAATCGGTGATACCGCCGTTATTAATAATTTTACATATCAAGCCCTTCGTGACTACTACAAATTGTGGTATGGTCCGGACCTTCAATCTATTGTTATCGTCGGTGATATCGATGTAGATAAAATGGAAGCTAAGGTAAAAGACTTGTTTGGCCCGATTCCTCCTCGTAAAAATCGTGGTGTGCGCCCTTACTTCCCTCTCCCTGATAACGAAAAACCTATCATTGCCCTCTGTACTGATAAAGAGGCTCCTTATTCTTTGTTCGAATTAGATTATAAACATCAACAAAAATCTGATGAATTTAAATTGAGTAAAGAGGGTTACAGATATCATATTATTATGACTTTGGCAAAAGCTATGTTATCTCATCGTTTCCTCGCTTTACAACTCAATCCAAACTCTTCTATCCTTCAAATGGATGGTGGCTATGGAAACTTAATCGGTGTTACCGATGCTCTCTCTTTCTATGCAGTGCCAAAGGATGGTAAAGAGATTGATGCCGCTAAAGAATTTATAGTTTTTGTAGAACAAGTGAAACGTTTCGGCTTTAGAGAGTCTGAACTCGAAGTTGCTAAAAACGAGTACTTGAATTCTATGGAAAAAGCTTATAACGAGAAAGATAATAGAGAAAATATTTCTTATGCCAGAGAGTATTATAGAAATTACCTCGATGCAGAGCCTATCCCTGGTATCGATTGGGAATATAAATTCTCTAAAGATGTAGTCAATAATCTTAATATAGAAGAGGTTAATAAAGTGTTTATGAGCCTCTTCACAGATAATAATATAATCTTCAGTTTCCAAGGTAAAGATAAAGGCGAGAATAATATCACAAAAAGAGAGATGTACGACCTCGTTCAAAACATGTCTTCTTTAGATGTTGAAGAGCCTGAAGATGTTTCTGTTATTACCGATTTCGTTAAAAACGACCCTACTCCGGGTTCTGTAGTGAAGGTGAAAGAAAATAAAAAATTGGGTACAAAAGAGCTTACCCTATCTAATGGTGTGAAAGTAGTTATCAAAAATACAACGTTCAAGAACGACCAAATTATGATGACTATGGTGTCTGATGGCGGTTATAGTAAAGTGCCTGTGGCTGACCTCCCTTCTGCTTATGCCGCTACTGATGTGGTAGAAAATGCCGGTATCGCTGAATACTCTTTGTTAGATTTACAAAAATATCTTGCCGGTAAAACTATCAGCATATCTCCTTCTATCTCCGATTATTCAGAAGAGATTTCAGGTTCTTCTTCAGTGAAGGATTTCGAAACTATGCTCCAATTGGTTTACCTCTATTTCACTAACCCTCGTAAAGATAATGAGTCTTTTAAATCTTTAATCGACCAATATTATACTATCCTCGCTTCTCGCGATAGCAACCCTAAAGTCTCTTTCAGTGATAGTATCTCTGCCGTTACTAACAGTCACCACGAGCGTAATATTATTATGGACCTTAACTGGCTCGCTAAAGTAAACCAAGATAAGGCTTATGATATCTTCCGTCAAAGATTCTCTAATCCTGCCGACTTTACCGTTATATTAATTGGTAATATCGAAGATAACGACCAATTCCGTAATCTTATCGCTACTTGGATCGGTGGTATCCCTGCTACAGGGGCTAAAGAGAAATTCGTTGATAATGGTATCCGCTCCCCTAAAGGTGTTGTGAAAAATTATTTCGAAAGAGAAATGCAAACAAATACCGCTTCAAACCGTATTGAATATACCGGTAAATTGAAATATAACCAAAAGAATAGACTCGTGATGAATATCATCGGTGAGTTGCTCTCTACTCGTTATCTCGAAAGTGTCCGTGAAAAAGAGGGTGGTAGCTATGGCGTTGGCTGTGCCGGTTATATCCAAAACATTCCTACCACTACTGCCAAGCTCCTTATGCAATTCGATACCGACCCTGAAAAACAAGTGAAACTTATGGGTATAATCCATAAAGAGGTGATGGATATCATTGCTAATGGCCCTATTATGGAGGACTTTAACAAGATTAAAGAGAGCATGTTGAAAGAGTATGAGGTAAATGTGACAACCAATAAATATTGGATGAGTGCTCTTACTCGTTATTATCAATATAATTTCGATAGTACCGATTTTGTCAATGTTCTAAACTCTATCACTCCTAAAGATATTCAAAATACATTGAAGAAATTAGTTGCTCAAGGCAATGTTGTAGAAGTGGTAATGCTCCCTAAAAAATAATTGATGCGCAATAAGTTATATCCCCTCAAATTTACTCCTATCTATAAATGTAAAATTTGGGGTGGAGAAAATATAAAAAATATCTCTAACCATTCCAATTCTCTCCTCAATGTAGGAGAGAGTTGGGATGTTTCTGCTTTTGAAGAAAGCCAAAGCGTGGTAGCTAATGGTCCTCTACGCGGTAGTTCATTACGTGATATTATCGATTTATTCGGTGAAAAATTACTCGGAAAAGATATTGTTGAGGAGTATGGTAATGAATTCCCTCTACTTGTGAAAATTATCGATGCTACCGATAAACTCTCTATCCAAGTACACCCGAATGATGATATCGCTCTGAAACTACATAATATGAGGGGTAAAAGCGAAATGTGGTATGTGCTCAGTGCAAACGATAATGCTTATATCATAGCCGGGTGGAACAGCCCCCTCTCTAAAGACGACTATATCTCTAAGTTGAATGATAATGATATCGAATCTATCGTTTGTAAACATCCTGTCAAAGCGGGTGATGTGTTTTTTATCCCTGCAGGTACCGTTCACGCAATCGGTAATGGTTGCTTAATTCTCGAAATTCAGCAATCGTCCGATATCACTTATCGCATCTTTGATTATAATAGATTGGGGGCGGATGGAAATCCTCGTGAATTGCATACCGACCTTGCTCTGATGGCTTTCGATTTCGAAAACTGGAAAATTGATAAGGTGAAATATTCTTGTAATGAAATAAATAGTATCGCCAATCTCGTAAACGATAAGCATTTCTGCGTCAATATCGTGGAGGTTAATGATGTTTATGTCCTGCAAGATACTTATGGCGGTTTCTCTATTCTCTCTTGTGTAGAGGGTAATTTGGTGGTGAAGAGTAACGATAATGATGACGTACCTCTAAACTGGGGAGAAACGGTTCTTATCCCTGCAGAGCTTACTAAATGTCAAATCTTGGGGAAAGGGAAATTTTTACAAGTTGCACTTTAATTTAAATTATTACTATTGATAAAAAAAGATGGTCACTTTATTAGTGACCATCTTTTTTATTGTATTAATTAGAAGGAATTACCAATTGTCTTTATCTTCATCAATTTGGCGAAGAAGCTCTTTGACGGCGGCTTCAAGTTGTTTGTCTTCGCCGTTAACTACAGAGTTCGGATCGTTATCAATAAGAATATCAGGCTCTAACTGTGTGTTCTCGAGGTAATAACCCTCTTTTGTAAGGTATCCTATAATAGGAATTCCAAAATATAATGTAGGGTCTTGCATGGTTTCCCAATTTACCGATGTCATAGTGCCCGGAACCGGCATACCTACTATTGAGCCCATCTTTTTGTAGCGATAAACCCATGGAGTGCCGTGTGCATTAGAGTAGTTTGATTCTACAACGAGCATGATACTCTTCTTGTTATATCGGCGTGATGGCATATCACAATTCTTACGTCCTTGTGTAGTTTGCTCCAAATATTTCTCTCCGGAGAAGAGTATCTCAATATCTTCATGGAGGCGTCCTCCGCCGTTATAACGGGTGTCGATAACGATGCCTTCGCATTCGTTATATCTACCTAATATGTCGGAATATACCTCTCTGTATGAGCCGTCGGCCATACTGCGAATATGTACATATCCCAATCGTCCTCCCGATAATTGTTTTGTAGCTTCAGCTCTGCTTTTTATCCATCTGTGGTATAGTAATTCGGAAATAACGCCTTGTGTTACAGGTTTTACCACTTCATCCCATCTCGCTTTAGTTTCCGGATTGTATACAGATACCAATACCTTTTGTCCGGCTTTTCGGTTTAATAATGGGTAATAGTCTTCTCCGGCTTTTATCTCTATTCCATCTATCTTTTCTATTATACAGCCTTTTTCTACTTTAGAATGTTCGGTGTCAAAAGGTCCGTATTGTATTACTTCCGCTACTTTTAGTCCGTCTCCTTTATATTGTTGGTCGTAGAAGAGTCCGAAATCTGCAGTAATATCAGCATTTGCCGGAGTCATAGGTCTGTATCCCGAGCCGGTATGCGATACGTTAAGTTCTCCTAATATCTCCGAAAGCATCTCGGAATAGTCGAAATTATTGTTGATATACGGCAAGAACGGGAGATAATCTTTACGCAATTGCTTTAAGTCTACTCCGTGATAGTTGCTGTTATAGAATCTCTTCTCTTGTTGTACAAACATGTGGTTGAACATAGCTTCGCGCTCTGCTGCTACATTTAAGAACATCGTTGCTTTATACGAGAGTGGGGTAGCACTATTTGATGCGGTATTTATTTTTTTGCATGATCTGCCAAGTGCATAGAGTGTTTTTCCATCTTTTGTCAGATAAAGATTGGATGGGCCGATTTTCTTGCTGATGATTTTTGTGTCGTGCTCGCGTACATTTACTTGCCACAAGTCGTAATCGTCTTCAAAAGCTGCTGTGAAATAGAGTTTCTCTCCGTCTTTCGACAATATTGCTGATGAGAGGTTTGACGACATTGGAGTAATACGAACGATATGATCTTCAAGATGCTCAAGGTCGATAACTATATCTTTGCTTTTTTCTTCATCTTTCTTGTCATCTTTCTTGTCATCTTTCTTATCTTTGTCTGCTTTTTCATTCTTTGAATTCAACTCTTTCATCCTTTTTTCTTCGGCTTTTTTAAGCTCGTATTCCTCTTTCGAAAGGTTGTATTTGTCGTAAGTATCTTGGTTTAGATAAGCGATGAAAACGTCGTTTTGGCTTCCCCATGATGCATGAGCGCGCATTCCTAATCTGTTAGAAACGAAGGTGATGGCATTGCCATCTAATGCCCATCTCGGTTCACAGTCGATATATGCCGAATTGGTTATATTGTATATCTCGCCTCCTTTTTCGGCAGATACTATGGCTATGTCGGAATATGGGTTTCTCACATGTGAGATGACTTCCATAACGAACCATTTACCGTCGGGCGACCATTGATAATAGAATCCGTAATCATCGGTATTATAGTATTTTGAGCCGTCTGTTATCTGACGCACTTTTTTGGTGGCGATATTGTAAACCATGAGTTTGGTACGGTCGGCGATGAATGCAATCTCTTTACCGTCCGGGGAGTATGATGGAGAGAATCTCTCTTCTTTTTCGTTGTCAATGAGTGGCTTTTCATCTATTAATGTGGCATTGGCAAAGTTCACTTCGTTGTCGCGAGCAATGGTAGCTGTGTAGAGATTCCATTTGCCGGTGCGTTCAGAGGCATATACTATTGTGCGTCCGTCAGGGTGTATGGAGATGCCGCGTTCTGTAGCTGCGGTTTTTGTAATTTGTTTCGTTGTTGCATATTCGTCTGTAAATGCGAAAATGTCGCCTCTTGAAGCAAAGAAAATTTGCTTGCCATCGGTAGTTATCTCATATTCCGACGGGCGGGTTACTGCTATGCGATGGATGCTGTCGGGGTCGATTTCCGAGCGCATAGTGACGTTGACTTTTGTAGGTTTGTTGCCCGGTTTACATGTATATATCTCTCCCATATAGCCGAAGCATAATGTGCCGTTGTCGGCAATGGAAAGGAATCTTATCGGGTGCTTGGTGAATTTTGTGATAGCTTCCGGGGTGTCCATCTTATCAGGGGTGGCGGAATAGATATTGAAACTTCCTCCGTCTCGCTCACTTAAGAAATATATCTTGCCGTCTTTACCAACTACCGGGTTGCGGTCTTCGCCTTTGTTAGTGGTTAATTGCTCGTGAGTGTTTTTTGAAATATCGTATCTGAAAATATTCCTTGCTACACTTGATGTGTGGTGCTTGCGCCAGTTGTTCTCACTGCCTGTTGCTTTTTCGTAATAGATATAATTGCCTGTTGTAGAGGCGTTCATTACCGGCACGGTGAATATCTGTGTCGGTCTGCCTCCTTTTGTGCTTACACTGTAAAGCTCTTTTATCCATCCACTTGGGAATTGTACACTCTCGGCAGGCTTTTGAATGTAGGCACTGAAATATACTTGCTTGTTGTCCGGTGAGAAGCATAATGGTAATTCGTCTCTGGAGTTCGTAGTTAATCTTACCGGATTGCCCCCGTCGATAGATTGAATGTAAACGTCGAAATTGCCGTGTGTGTTGGCGGCAAAAGCTATCGTCTTGCTATCATGGCTCCATACCGGCATGTATTCGTGGGCCTCTGTGGAGATAATCTTTTCTGCTTCTCCGCCTGATGCAGGTACTAAAAATATATTGCCTTGGTATGCAAATGCAATCGTTTTTCCATCAGGCGAGATTGATATGTAACGCATCCATAATGGAGCGGATTGCATAGAAATTACAGATAGTAACAATGTTACTATCAACAAAGTGAGTTTTTTCATATGTATTGGGTTTATAGTTAGTATTGTTTATAGCCACTTCTTTATTTTGAAGAAAAACAAGATACATACTACGGTAAATATCATCAATCCTATAGCATAAACGTATCCGTATTGCCAATCCAATTCAGGCATGTGTGTGAAGTTCATTCCATACATACTTGCAATTAATGTCGGTGGCAAGAATATTACACTTACTATTGTGAATATCTTTATTATCTTGTTTTGCTGGATGTTAACCAAACCGAGGAAGGTGTCTTGAAGATATTCCAAACGGTCGAAAGAGAACCTTGTGTGGTCGAAGAGTGAGTTGATGTCTTTGATGATTATAGATAATTTTGTTTTTGCATCAGAAGGGAATAATTCACTCTTTAGCATATTGCTGCATACGCGACTTTTATCAACGATATTTTCGCGGATAAGCATTGTTTTCTCTTGAAATTCTTTTATACTGATTAAAATATCATCACTTACGTCTTCATCGGTTTTTAATTGGTTGGATAGCGTGGTGATGTCGCGTGTCATATCCTCTATCATATCGGCATCATATTCAACACGAGTTTCGAGTAGGGCAACAAAAACGTTGTATCCGTTAGTGTAATTCCTCGGTGATGCAAATAGTTTTTTAACTGTTTCGTTAAAAGAGCGCAAGTGCTGACTGCGTACAGATACTAATATGTTGTTTTTCAATATAAAAGATACGTTCTCTTCTTCAAAAGTGTCGAGCAAAAATTTGGAGTTGGCTACGATGCTGTCTTCGGTTTCGATATAGCGTGATGATATCTCTATCTCTTCCATCTCCTCTTCTTCTTGGATGTATATTTTTAAGAATTGCTCTAATTCACTCTCTACATCTACGGTTACATCTACTAAATCTATCCATAATAATTCAGAAAGAGATACATCTTTTAATATGTTCATCTCTTTGGATATTTTGATACGACCGTTGTCGCGATAAAAAATTCTTAATTCAGACATAATAAATCATTAATACGGTTTTCGTTTTTGTTTATCATTCGCATTTTTTTCGGCTCTATTGAGAGAAATGGTATTAATGATTTCTCAATAGAGCCTATCGCTGTGGAGGTTGGCTCAGTATCTGTTGCACCAAATTTGTAAGCTCAATAAAGTCGACAACAGATAGCTGCTCGGGTCGTAGATTAAAAATATCGTAGTTTAAATCATGGCTTGGTAACAATGATTTAAGTGAATTTCGCATCGTTTTTCTCCTTTGATTGAAAGCGGTTTTTACTACCTTGAAAAAGAGTTTTTCATCGCATTGTACGATATTATTCTCTTTTCGAGTCATCCTGATTACCGCGGATTTCACTTTTGGAGGAGGGGTAAATACATTCTCATTTACAGTAAACAGATATTCTATGTCGTAATATGCCTGCAATAATACCGACGTAATGCCGTAGGTTTTGCTGCCGTGTTTAGCCGCAATACGCTCGGCTACCTCCTTCTGTATCATTCCACTGCAGATAGGTATCCTATCTCTATTCTCTATTACTTTAAAGAATATCTGACTCGATATATTATACGGATAATTGCCTATTACACAGAATTCTTTGTCGCCAAATATCCGGTTTAAATCCAGCTTTAAAAAGTCCCCCTCTATTATTTTTAATGACGGGTAATGACTCTTTAGATAAACTACCGACTCGGTGTCTATCTCTATGGCTGTGAGGTCGATATTCGGGTTGCGAAGAAGAAATTGGGTGAGCACTCCCATACCGGGACCTATTTCAAGTACCGGTGTCTTGTGTGAAGGGGATATCGTGTTTGATATACGCTCCGCTATCCCGAGGTCATTGAGGAAATGTTGCCCTAAATATTTCTTCGCTTTTACTTCCATTTAGCCGTTTTTACTATTTTTTATTTTATTCAAAGTCACAAAAATACGAATAATTATTAGTAACTTTGCATGCGATTTAAACAATCTACAAAAGTAGCGTTTTTTTGTCAAACTACAAAGACTTTTTTATTTTTATTCAAATGAATCCGATAAATAGGTTTTTACAAAAGCATATTATCAGTTTACTGGCCTTTTTTCATAAGCCGTTCTCGAAAATTATTCCTTTCCAACTCTTTCGCTATGGCGTGTCCGGAGTGGCTAATATGATATTCGACTGGTTCTTATATTTTGTATTTTACAATTTTATCTTTTGCCATAATATAGTTCATATCGGCCCTATTGCTATTTCCGCCCATATTGCCTCTTTTATCTTTACTTTCCCAATCACTTTCTTGTCGGGATTTTGGCTGTCGAGGTACATCTCTTTTAAAGAGTCGATAGTTAGAGGACATATTCAGCTGATTCGCTATCTCCTCGTCGTCTGTGGTTGTATCCTTTTGAACTATATTTGCCTCAAGTTTTTTGTGGAGTATTGCGGTTTTTATCCTACTCCTTCAAAAATGTTGACTACCGGAATTACTACCGTTTTCAGCTTTTTAATGCAAAAATTCTTCACTTTTAAAGCTTGATAATCGCTTCGTTTTCGCTTATTTCGTGTGTTTTTATGAAAAATATTGAGAATGATAGTCTATTAATAGAAAATAATAATCATCAAAGCAGACTTTTTTCTTTCGTAAAGTGGGTTGTACTGGTGGTGGCTTATTTTGTGGTAATATATAAATTGGCTACTTTTGATGATTATGATTTGCTTTTTGCTTGCATTCGGAATATCACTTATTCTCAATGTGTAGGACTCATTGTTATCTTATTGCTCTTCCCCGTAAATTATCTTTTGGAGGCGTTGAAATGGAAGGTCTCTATATCCGGTATCGCCAATATCTCTTTGCGTAGTGCAATAATTTCTACTTTTGTCGGTAATGTGGGGGCTATTATTACTCCCAATCGCCTTGGAGATTACCCCGTACGCGCCGCTTACCTCGGCTTGAAAAATAAAGTTGAGGCGGTGATGCTCGGAATGATAGGCTCTGCCATGCTCTCGCTCGTTATCGTTGTTTTCGGAGTGTTTGCACTAATACATTATATCAGTGCTTTCGGTATTCAAATAGTAAATAAATATTATTTCTACTTACTGTTCTTAATTATTTCATCCGCTTTCGTTCTTATCCTTTTGCTGCCTTTTGTGATGAGTAAGATTCATTTCGAGAAAATACGTAATAAGTTCCTCTATAATCTATTTTCTGAAATGTCGAAAATGAATTATCTTATGTTGCTGAAAATCACTCTTCTTTCTTTATTGCGATATGTTGTTTTCTTCTCGCAATATGCTATAATATTATCTTTTTTTTCAAGTCAAATAACTATCGTAAATGCCCTGCTTGTTATTCCTATTGTTTATCTTTTTACAACTATTACTCCTACAATTTCCGCCTCTGAAGCCGCCACTCGGGCAGGGTATGCTTTATTGCTTTTTGAGCCGATGGGCGTGGCTGCTCCCGCCGTTATCATCGCCACTCTTTTTTTGTGGATTGTAAATAATGGTATTCCTATTTGTGTGGGCTTTATCCTATCGCATTTTAAGGTTATAAAATAATTCCCTTTTTTCTTCTTCCTATCCCCCTTTTTTTATTAAAATTCAGAAATTTTATTTTTTTTGACCTGCACCCTTTAGTGGGATTATTTAGTAGTTAAAAATAGTTAATAATTCAATAAATTCCGATTATTTTTTTTACCTTTGCACAATAAAATGGTACTCCTTTTCCGTTATTCGATAAAAGCAGTAAACCTTTTTTAATGATTAATTTAAAAAATTACAAAAGGCATTGTTACGTAAAAATACAATTTGGATTATCATATGTTTGATGTTTTTAATGTTTGTTGTGTTGCTTTTTTTGCAATTAAGATACATTGTTCAAACAGATGATTTGATAAGGACTCGCTTCCAAGACGCAGTGCAAAGAAGTATGTTTCGCACTGCCGAATCAGTAGAAGAAGAGGAGGTGATGACGTATATAGAAGATATTGTCAATAGCGACACCCCGGAGGGCCGAGATTTAAAAGAGTTGTTCGAAAGTGTGAATGTTGAAGTGCGCGGGATGCAGAGTGTATTTCAAACTGATGACTCTATCCTCGTGCCAAGTTACAAACTCCGCTCTGATGATGATGCCGACCAATCTTTTACCGAGCAGAAGTATAGACAATTTCTTCGTTCAAAAAAATTAATCGATGTGGTGACGGCTCGTTTGCTCAACGATGCCCCGAATTACAATATTACCTCCAGGATAGATCCTGACTATATGAGGAAAACTCTGAACTATAATCTTCGTAATAATGGGGTTACTTTAGATTTCCAATTCGCAGTGGCGGATAAATGGGGAAAACATATACATACTTTCAATGAGGTGCCATTTGATGTTACCGGAGATTGCTATAAACAAAGGTTGTTCCCTTCCGAAAATAGCAGATATCCGTATTACTTATATCTCTATTTCCCGGATGAACATATTTTCTTAAATCAAAGTATTAAAATGGTGCTCCCATCTCTTTTAGTTACTTTGGTGCTTTTGGTAATTTGTGTTATTACCATAATATATATCTTTAAACAACGATGGATGTATGAGGTGAAGAATGACTTCGTTAATAATATGACTCATGAGTTAAAAACTCCGGTCTCTTCTATCTCTTTGGCTTCTCAAATGCTAAACGACCCTAATGTGGTTAAATCTCCGCAAATGTTGGCCCGCATCTCTCAGGTGATTAAAGAAGAAACAAAACGATTATCAAACCAAGTTGAAAAGGTATTGCAGACTTCCGTCTTTGAAAAGGAGAAAACAAACCTCGTCTTCAAAGAGGATAATGTTAACGAACTTATTGAAACTATCTCTAAAAATTATTCATTGAAGTTGGAAAATCTTGGAGGAAAATTGGTGGTCAATTTATGTGCTGTGAATGCTTTCGCACTGCTTGACGAACTCCATTTCAGTAATGTTATTTACAATTTGATGGATAATGCAGTGAAATATTCACGTACGGATGTGCCTCTGATTATTACTATCTCTACTTGGAATAAGAAAAATAGAATTTTTATCTCAATAGAGGATAATGGTATCGGAATTAAAAAAGAGTATCAAAAACATATTTTTGACAAGTTTTACCGCGTCCCTACCGGAAATCGCCATGATGTAAAGGGCTTTGGTCTCGGTTTGGCTTACGTCAAAAAAATTGTAAACGATCATCACGGGTCTATTAAAGTGGAGTCGAAAGTAAATGTGGGTACAAAATTTATTTTTGACATTCCAAATGTTGAATGAGTAGACTACAATTGATGATTGTATAAATAATAGAATAAATAATGTTGAATAAATAATATAGTTCGAAATGGAAAAACTCAAGATTTTACTATGCGAAGATGATGAGAATTTAGGTATGCTTCTTCGCGAATATCTGCAAGCTAAAGGATACGACGTTATCTTAATGTCCGATGGCGAAGCAGGTTATCAAGCCTTTATGAATGAAAAAATTGATCTCTGTATTCTTGATGTTATGATGCCTAAAAAAGATGGCTTCTCTTTGGCTCATGATATAAGAAAGATTAATGGTATCGTGCCTATTGTTTTTCTTACCGCAAAATCACTGAAAGAGGATGTACTCGAAGGTTTCAAAATCGGTGCCGATGATTATATTACAAAGCCTTTCTCTATGGAAGAACTTACTTTCCGTATCGAAGCTATTATGCGTAGAATTAGCGGTAAAAAGAATAAAAGCGGTAATGAATATCGTCTCGGTAAGATGATTTTCGATACTCAAAAACAAGTCATTATCGTTGATGATAAACAAATTAAACTTACTACTAAAGAGAGCGAATTGTTGACTCTCTTGGTGCAAAACTCCAATAGTATGCTCGAGCGTAATTATGCTCTAAAAACTATTTGGGTAGAGGATAACTATTTCAATGCTCGCAGTATGGATGTTTATATTACTAAACTCCGTAAAATTCTTAAATTCGATCCTAATGTGGAAATTATTAATATCCATGGTAAGGGTTATAAACTCGTCGTTCCTGATTAATTTTTTCTTTAATATAGCACGGCATTCGGTGTCGTGCTTTTTTTATTATGAAGAAGGTATTTTTTATTATTTCTCTTGCATTTGTATTGCTCTCTTGCAACGACAATTCGGATGCTCTTATCCGTTCCGCAGTGGATAATCAAATGAAGAATTATCCGAAATCCACTTTACAGGATTTGTATAAGTGCTTTTTTCAAGACTATTTCGGCCCGGGACATATCGTTACCGACTCTATAGCCGCTAAAGAATATTTATTGTACGAGCTTGATAATATGCAAGATGACGTGGCTGTATTACTCTACGAGTCTACAGGATATAAACATAACTATGTGCGTGTTAGTCTCGACGTTATCAGAGATAGCATAGTGCCTTTTAACGCGTACTTGTCGGCTTTTTTACGCAGCGTAAAGGATATTGAGGGACTTTCTCATGACGAATGGTGCAAGGAATGGAAGAAAATAGTTGGGGTTATTGATGATATGAATCTTAACTTACCGAATTATCAGAGTGATAAATGCTCTATAGATTCCCTTCTTGATGCGGGAAAATATGTAATGCATCATAGTAAAAGTTATGGTGTTGCTTATCATCCGCATTATAGGATTATGCGTAGGGACATTTTCGATAAAGAAATTTTACCGTATATACAGGAGTATTATATAACTCCTTCGTTGGATGAAAAATAATTAAGCATTATAACCATCACCCAACAAGTTTATGTATTTAATCATTGCAGCATAATATTTTTTTTCCTTTTCTTTGTAGATATAATGAACCCCGAAAGTTTTTTTTAAAAACTTTCGGGGTTCATTATGCCTATTTATACTCTATTATAATTTCATTACTCAAATTTTTTATTTCATCAGTAAATGAGCTGATATCAGATATTGATATTCCTTTATCTTTCCCATTTTTTAAATGCAATTTTATGTTGCCGACAAATTTATTGTTTGGGTATATAGTCATTGATAAAATATCATCTAAATGGTAATTCGTGATTTTTCCGTAATTAATATTTTTAATTGTTTTTGTTTCTTTGTGAATTATTGTTTTAGATGTTAAACCTGCAATTAAATATAGAATACAAATTATTATTTTAATTAAAATATCAGACCATAAAATAGCTTTTTCAAATACATAGTGATTTAATAAATAATTAATTATGATTAGTAATGAAAATAGAATAATTGTTTCTAATGATTTTTCTAACCAAAAAGGTTTTAATATCGTTTTTGGAATGTATTTTTTCATTGTTATTCAGTATTTTGATATGAACCCCGAAAGTAGGATAAAAAACTTTCGGGGTTCATATCAATGATGAGTATTTTGTTATAGAGTATATTAGAAAATATCCTTTTTGATTATGGTTTGCGTACGATCCGGTCCTACACTAACTATTGCTATCTCTGTATTTGTTAATTCTTCTATTTTACGGAGATATTGTTTTGCATTATCAGGGAGTTTTTCAAAGTCTCTAATTTCGGTAATCTCTTCATTCCAACCCGGTAATTCAATAAAAATAGGTTTGCAACGCTCTAATGCCGATAGTGTTGAAGGAACATAGTCTATCTCTTTGCCGTCTAATTCGTAAGCCGTACAAATTTTTACTGTTTTTAACCCGGAAAGTACGTCGAAGAGCATGATGCTCAAATAATTGATGCCGGATACTCTGCATGCGTGGCGAAGTGCAACGGCATCGAGATATCCTACGCGGCGTGGGCGTCCTGTTACGGTGCCGTATTCATGTCCGCGCTCTCTGATATAATGTGCTAAGTCGCCATCGATCTCTGTAGGGAATGGTCCTGCTCCTACTCGTGTTGTATAGGCTTTACAGATACCTAATGCTTTGTCGATATAGCGTGGTGCTAAACCTGCTCCAAGAGGTACGCTTGCCGCCGTTGGTGATGATGAGGTGACAAAAGGATAGGTGCCGTTTTCTATGCAAAGCATCACTCCTTGTGCGCCTTCAAATAATATCTTTTTACCGGCTTCAACTTCTTTGTTCAGTAATATTGAAGTGTCGCAAACGTATGGTTTTAAGATTTCACCATATTCGATGTACTCATTATATAATGTGTCGTAGTCGAGAGGCTCGAGCCCCAACATTTTGAGCTCCATATTTTTTTGTAATAAAGCGTCTTTGAGTCGCTCTGCAAAATACTCTTTATCGAGTAAATCACCTATTCTTATACCTATACGGCTGTATTTGTCGGTATATGCAGGTCCTATGCCTTTTTTGGTAGTGCCTATATTTTTCCCGCCTTTCAATGTTTCGTACGCGCCGTCAAGCATGATATGGTATGGCATGATTACTGCTGCTCGGTCGGAGATGTATAGTTGGAAGTCTGTTATACCTCTTTGTTTCAATCCTTCGAGCTCTGCAATGGCTGCTTTTGGGTTGATAACCATACCATTGGCCATTACATTCTTAATCCTTGGGTTGAAAATGCCTGATGGTATTGATTGTAAAGCGTATTTATTGCCTCCGAAAGTGATGGTATGTCCTGCATTATTGCCACCTTGAAAGCGAACAACAACATCGGCTTTCTGACCTAAATAGTCGGTCATCTTGCCTTTGCCTTCATCTCCCCATTGTATTCCTACAACGACTAATGTATTATTGTTCATAATTATTTCTGTTTTTTGTTTGTTTGTAAATTGTATTGTATTATTCCCACTCTATTGTTGCAGGTGGTTTTGAAGTAATGTCATAAATAATTCTGTTTACTCCTTTTACTTCATTGACGATGCGACGAGATATAGTGTCGAGAATTTCGTATGGAATTTTTGCCCAATCTGCCGTCATTCCGTCAATGGATGTTACGGCGCGAATTCCTAAGGCGTAGTCGTAAGTACGTTCATCTCCCATTACACCAACGCTTTGCAAATTAGTGAGCACCGTGAAGTATTGCCATATTTCTCTGTCGAGTCCTGCACGGGCAATCTCTTCGCGTAGTATGGCATCACTCTCGCGTACAATATGTAATTTTGCTTCTGTCACATCTCCAATGATACGTATGGCAAGTCCCGGTCCCGGGAATGGTTGGCGCCATACGATATGTGATGGTATGCCCAATTTCTCGCCCAATACTCTCACTTCATCTTTGAATAACACGTTCAACGGCTCTACGAGTTTGAATTTCATATCTTTAGGTAGACCTCCTACGTTGTGATGGCTCTTTATTGTCTGTGCCGTTTTCGTGCCCGATTCTATCACATCCGTATAGAGTGTGCCTTGTGCAAGGAAGTCAAAATCGCCTAATTTCTTACTCTCTTCGTCGAAACAATAAACGAATTCATTGCCGATAATTTTCCTTTTGCGTTCAGGCTCTGTTACTCCCGCAAGTTTTGTCAAAAATCTATCTTTGGCGTCTATCTTTATTACGTTGATGCCGAAAAGATTTCCGCACATATCCATCACCTGCTCGCCTTCGTTTTTGCGTAGCATGCCGTGGTCGATAAACATACATGTAAGTTGATTGCCTATCGCCTTGTGTATCAATACGGCAACAACGGTAGAGTCGACACCGCCACTGAGCCCGCAGAGCACTTTCTTATCTCCTACTTGCTCTTTGATTTTGGCTATCTGCATGTCAATGTAATTCTCCATTGTCCAATTTCTCTCCGCTTTACATATTTTAAATACGAAGTTGGAGATGATTTCATTGCCGTAAACCGAATTTCTTACTTCCGGGTGGAATTGTACGAGGTATATCTTTTTTTCTTCCGAGTAAATAGAGGCGCATAGCCCGTTGTCGCTCTTGGCGGCTAAGGTAAATCCTGCCGGTATTTCAGAAACGTGGTCGCCGTGACTCATCCATACATCTTGTGTCTTAGGTAATCCTTTGAATAGTAGGCAATCGTCTTCTATATGTATCGGCATCTTGCCATATTCTTTGGTTGTACCACGTTCTATCTTTCCTCCAAAATGTTTGGAAGTCAGCTGCATACCGTAGCAAATACCCATTATAGGGAGTCCTAAATTAAATATTTCAGGGTCGCAATTGAAGGCATCGGCTTCGTATACACTTCGTGGACCACCGCTGAATACTATTCCTTTTACTCCATCAATCGCTTTTATTTGCTCGGCAGTAATTTCGTGAGGGCGTAATTCGCTATATACTCCCATCTCACGAATGCGGCGCGCAATAAGCTGGTTGTATTGACTGCCAAAGTCTAATACCAATATCTTGTCGTACGTCATATCTTTTTTAGTCTGTTTTTATTTCGTGTAATTTGGTGCTTCTACCGTGATGTCTACATCGTGTGGATGGCTCTCTCTAAGGCCTGCGTTTGTGATTCTGATAAATACGCTGTGCTCTTTGAGGTATTCTATATTAGGGGCTCCGCAATATCCCATTCCGGAACGTATTCCGCCACATAATTGGTAGATGGTGTCGGAGAGTGCGCCTTTGTATGCCACTCGACCTTCGATGCCTTCCGGAACTAATTTTTTCGGAGTTACGTCTTTTGCTTGGAAATATCTGTCGGCAGAGCCTCTGCGCATGGCTGCGAGTGAACCCATTCCTACATAGACTTTAAACTTACGGCCTTGGAATACTATTTCCTCGCCCGGACTTTCTGTGCATCCTGCAAAGAGTGAACCTAACATCACTACGTCGGCTCCGGCTGCCAAGGCTTTTACTATGTCGCCCGAGAATTTTATGCCTCCATCGGCAATGACGCATACTCCTTTGTCTTTGCAATATTCGGCTACTTCGGCAACGGCGGTTATCTGTGGTACACCTACTCCTGCCACTATTCTGGTTGTACATATCGAGCCCGGACCGATACCTACTTTCACGCAGTTAACACCTGCTTCTATAAGGTCGGCAGCAGCCTCTTTCGTTACAATATTGCCGGCTACCAAGTCCAAATCAGGGTATGCAGCGCGTATTTTCTTTACCGCTTCTATCACGTTTTTGCTCTGTCCGTGAGCACTGTCTACCGTGATGACGTCTACTCCGGCTTTTACAAGGGCATGTACACGATCCATCATGTCGGCTCCTATTCCTACCGCTGCTCCGCAACGTAGTCTGCCTCGTGCATCTTTACATGCATTCGGATAGTTGACTACATTGTCGATATCCTTGCTTGTGATAAGGCCTACAAGGTGATTGTTGTCGTCTACAATAGGTAATTTCTCAATGCGATTTTCCCATAATATCTTCTTAGCGTCTTGTAATGAGGTGCCTATTTTGGCAGTGACAAGGTTCTTCTTTGTCATTACCTCTTCTACTTTTGTTTCGTCGGGTGTGAGATATTTCAAGTCTCTATTAGTGATAATTCCTACTAAATGGTTGGAATCGTCTACTACAGGCAGACCGCTTATTTTGTATTTGCTCAATATTTTGTGGCATTCCAATAAGGTGCTGTCTTTTTTCAATGTGATAGGGTTGGCAATCATACCGCTTTCATAGCGCTTTACCATGTCTACTTCTGCGGCTTGCTCTTCGATGCTCATGTTTTTATGAATAAACCCTAATCCTCCTTCTCGCGCTATTGCAATGGCTAATGTAGACTCCGTTACCGTATCCATAGCAGCACTTACCATTGGTATATTAAGTTCTATACGAGGTGTGAGGTGCGTTTTGATACATATATTTGCCGGCAATACTTCCGATTTTTGTGGTATTAATAATACGTCATCGAAAGTAAGTCCTATTTTGATATTGTCGAATTTCATAGTATGTGGTTTTAATTATTCAATTCCGTTTCTTTTGTAAATATAATCTACTTGAGAGAAGTAGTAGTCGAGAGTGAAACAAGAGTCAAGTTCTTCTTTACTAAGGAAACTCATCACTTTTTCGTTTTGAGACAATAACTCTTGATAGTCAAGCCCTTCACTCCATGCTTTCATCGCAATAGGTTGTACTGTATCATAAGCTTCTTCACGCACAAAACCTTTGGATATCAATGCATTCATAACGCGTTGTGCAAATATTACTTTGTTTGTTCTGTAAATGTTTTTCAACATCTGTTCAGGGAATATCACAAGGTTTTCCAATATCCCTTTAAAGCGATTTAGCATATAATCCAATAGCATTGTAGCGTCCGGTAAAATAATTCTCTCCGTGGCGGAATGAGAGATGTCTCTTTCATGCCAAAGAGCAACATTTTCGTAGAATGTAGCCATATAGCCCCTCATCACTCTTGCACATCCACAGATGTTTTCCGAAGAGATAGGGTTGCGCTTGTGAGGCATTGCACTCGAACCTTTTTGCCCTTTACCAAAAGCCTCTTCCACTTCGTGTACTTCGGTGCGTTGTAAGTTGCGAATTTCAAGTGCCATCTGCTCTAAACTGGAGGCTATCACGGCTAATGTTGCCATGTAATATGCGTGGCGGTCGCGTTGAATGACTTGTGTTGATACAAGGGCGTGGTTGATACCTAATTGTTTGCATACATATTCTTCTACAAAAGGAGGAATATTTGCAAAATTACCTACGGCACCACTCATTTTTCCGGTTTCAACATCGGCGGCTGCTCTTTCAAAACGTTCGATATTGCGTTTCATTTCGGCATACCATAATACCCATTTCAAACCAAAAGATGTGATGTCGGCATGGATGCCGTGTGTACGTCCGATGCATGGCTGGTTCTTAAAGCGTATTGCTTGACGTTTCAATACCTCTAAAAATTCTTGTAAATCTTTTCGGATTATCTCATTGGCTTGCTTGATAAGGTAGCCGTTTGCTGTGTCTACTACATCGGTAGATGTAAGCCCGTAATGTATCCATTTCCTCTCTTCTCCCAAACTCTCACTCACTGCTCGTGTAAAGGCTACTACGTCGTGACGAGTTTGCTGCTCTATTTCATAGATTCGAGGGATAGAAAAAGAGGCTTTTTCCCACAACTTTTTGATATCTTCTTTCGGTACGATGCCTAATTCACTCCATGCTTCCGATGCATAAAGCTCTACTTTTAAATAGGCATTGAATTTGTTCTCTTCTGTCCATACATTGCGCATGACAGGGCGACTATAACGGTCTATCATATATTATTGGTTTTATTTATTTTTAATAAAAAAAGCAATACTAACCAGTATTGCTTGTTATATTTTTTACACAACGATGCACATAAAGCTTCTTGTGCAGTATAATTTGGCACTGTATTTTTGCTTATGTTTTTGATTTTCAACGTTGTTCATATTGCGTCTACTACGTGATATTCGTTTGCAAAGATAAGTATTATTGCTTATTAAAGCAAATTTTTTTCTTACTATTTTTAGCCACTTTCCGAATATTTTTATTGACTTTTATTTTGTTGGTATGGAAAAATACACTACCTTTGCAGTGAAGTTTTGCGAATTTCGTTTTACATATAATTATTCGCTTTTCATTGGCTTTTTCATCGTGTTAAGTCAATAAAGTTTATCAAGAAGTCTATGGTTTTAGAGTTCTTGTAATTTTTTTTATACTTTAATTTAATTTATTTTATTATGGCTGTAGTATATATGACCGAAGAGGGTTATAAAAAGTTGATTGAGCAAATCAAACAATTGGAATCTGTTGAGCGCCCTCGTATTTCTGCTCAGATAGCAGAGGCTCGTGATAAAGGAGATTTGAGCGAGAATGCGGAATATGATGCCGCTAAAGAGGCTCAAGGTCTTTTGGAAATGAAAATATCTCAACTTAAAGATACATTGTCTAATGCTCGCGTTATTGACGAGAGTAAACTCTCTGTAGATTCTATCCAAATACTTTCAAAAGTGAAGGTTAAAGATCAAAAATCCGGAAGAGAGATGCAGTATACTCTTGTTTCTGAAAGTGAAGCCAATCTCCGTGAAGGAAAAATCGCTGTCAGTACTCCTATCGGTAAAGCTCTTCTCGGTAAAAAAGTTGGCGATGTGGTGGAAATTCAAGTCCCTTCCGGTTTGTTGCATCTCGAAGTACTCGAAATTTCTTTTTAAATCTTTGAGTTATGGCTACTATATTCACAAAAATTATCAATGGCGAAATTCCGTGTTATAAGATTGCGGAAGATGAAAACTATTTCGCTTTTCTCGATATAAATCCTCTTACAAAAGGTCATACTTTGGTAGTGCCGAAAATTGAGGATGATTATATCTTTAATTTGGATGAAAAAACTTATGCGGGCTTAATGCTTTTTGCAAAGCGTGTCGCTCATGCTATCGAAGCTGCCGTGCCTTGTAAAAGGGTAGGTGTGGCTGTGCTTGGCATGGAGGTGCCTCATGTTCATGTGCATCTCGTTCCGCTTAATTCGGAAAAAGATATGATTATTTCTAATCCTAAATTGAAATTAGAGCCTGCTGAAATGCAAAAAATTGCAACGGAAATATCTGCTCGTTTCAAATAATATACTATATATCTCTTTGATATTATTTATTATAGAGTTTTTTTTAAGACGTGGAGCAATTTATTTGTTGAAATATTTTGTGGTGTTAATAAAAAGTTGTACCTTTGCACCGCAAAAATGAGGAGGCGGGATAGCTCAGTTGGTTAGAGCGTCGGATTCATAACCCGGAGGTCTCGAGTTCAATTCTCGATCCCGCTACAAAAAAGCAATTACTTCTTAGTAATTGCTTTTTTTATTTTATTTGCCTTTATTATTTTATTTTCCTTGATTATTGTAGCTCCTATTATTATTGAAATTGCCTTTATTATTGTATTTTATCGTGCTTGTGGTTGCTTGATAATAAGCCACATGCAGCCATTATATCTTCGCCTCTTGAGCGGCGTATTGTACATATTATACCATTATTGCTAAGATAGTCGCGAAAAGCTATCATCTTACTTTCGGAAGGACTGCAATAAGATAATTCCGGAATTTTGTGAAATCTGATTAGGTTGATTCTGCAATGTAATCCCTTTAGGAGTTTTAATAGTGCCGTTGCGTGCCGTTGCGTGTCGTTTATCCCTTCAAATACTATATATTCAAAAGAAACTCGTCGTTGGTGCTCCCAATCATATTTCTTCAGCTCCGTGACTACATCGGTAATACTGTATTTTTTTTCCATCGGCATAATATCCGCTCTCTCTTCGGGTATCGGATTGTGGAGTGATATGGCAAGATGGCAGTCGGTCTCTTTTATGAATTGTATCATTCCCGGAATAACTCCAACGGTGGAAACCGTAATTCTATGCGGACTCCATCCCAGTCCATAGTCGGAGGTCACTATTTTGCATACTTTAAGTATGGCGAGCAAATTGTCGAAAGGCTCGCCCATCCCCATAAATACAATGTTAGTGAGTTTTGTGCTGTCGGGAATAGATAGTATTTGATTTAATATTTCGGCAGGTGTGAGGTTTCCGGACCAACCTTGCTTTCCGGTCATGCAAAAAAGACAGTTCATCTTACAGCCTACTTGGCACGATACGCAAAGGGTGGCTCTGTCGTCTTCAGGGATATATACGGTTTCAATATTTCCGTGTGCCGTTTCAAATAGATATTTTTTTGTGCCGTCGGTGCTCTCTGCACTCCAAATCGGATTAGTAGTGCCTACTGCATAGCTCTCTTTGAGTGCTTCGCGCCCTTTAAGCGAAATGTTTGTCATCTCGTCTATCGATTGTACGCGCTTTTTGTATATCCATTCGGTGATTTGCTTTGCTGTGAATGCCGGTAAATGGTTTTTGATAACGATTTCTTTTAGCTCTTCCGGACTTTTTCCTAACAATGGCTCCTTACTACCCATATTATTTTATACTGATATGTTGATGTTTCAATAAAAAAGGCTACCCTTCTAAAACAAGAAAGGGCAGCCACCACGGCTACCTCAATCTTTTCTTAACCTTAAATCTAATACCATGAAAAACACAGTGCAAATATACGACATTTTACTATTATGTCAATAGTAGATGCAATAAAAATTTGATATTTAACTAATTTTAATATACAAGAGGTGTAATATTTGTGTATTAATACACTTAAATTATTATGTATTATTTATTTATACAAAAATTATGCTGTACATCATTTTGTGATATACAGCATATATTTAAATGATATTCACGTTACTCTCGGAGAAATATATTTAAAATGAAGTGATAAAAAGTAATTTTATCGTGTCAAAAATTGGTTTTTGACGTAAAAAAGGGGTGTTTACTATTATTTTGTTTTTATCCACTCTTGATTTCTACCTAAAATTCCCTTTTTATCAAGCGATCCGCGTAAGATAAGTTTCTTGCTTTTCGGGTCATACCAAATTTTGCCGTAATAAGTTTTGCCATTGTTAGGGTCCATTACGGAACCACCGCAGAGTTTTCCATCTTTCCATTCCATATCTTTGAGAATAATCATTCCCACAACAGGTGCGTTATGGAGTTCCCCGCTGCATTTCGTACATTTCATATCTTCATAACCTTCTACCAATATCTTGGTGATTTTGCCATAATATTTTCCATTAGTTGCTTTGAAAATATGTACTACGGACACGGGAATGTTTTCTTTGTCGTCGATTGTGGTCCAATCCCCTAAAATCATCTCTATCTGAGCATTTATCGAAGAGAAGAAACTACATAAGCAGATGATAATTGTGAGTATAATTTTTTTAGCCATGATGAAGTAAATTAAATTATTCTACATATAAAACCAATCCTTTTAAATATTCACCTTCAGGGTGATAGATATTAATAGGATGGTCTTTGGGTTGTGTGAGTTGGTGTAAAATTTTTACCGTTCTACCACTTTGAGCCGCAGCTGTAAATACTGCAAGCCTAAATTGCTCTTTGTTAACGGCTTGCGAGCAAGAGAAGGTAAATAATACGCCACCTTTTTTTATTTTTTGGAATGCCGCCAAATTGATGCGGCGATAACCTTGTAGTGCGTTGTGAAGAGCATCACGATGTTTTGCAAAAGCCGGAGGATCTAATACTATCAAGTCGTATTTATCATCAATAGTATCTAAAAATTTAAAAGCGTCGGCTACAAAAGCTTCGTGACGTTTGTCGTTGCCAAAATTCAATTCTATGTTTTTGTTTGTCAGCTCAATAGCTTTTTCGCTGCTGTCAACGGAGTGTACGCAATTTGCACCTCCGCGCATTGCGTATAAAGAAAATCCTCCGGTGTAGCAGAACATATTCAATACATTTCTGCCTTTGGAATATTGCTCAAGCAGACTCCGATTGTCTCGTTGGTCGATGAAGAAACCTGTTTTTTGTCCTTCTATCCAATTAGGAAAAAATTTTATACCATTTTCCATGGCAATATTCTCTTCGCCTCCGCCGATAAGGTATTCGTCAATAGCTTTAACAGGGGCTTTGTAAGGTAGTGTATTGGATGATTTGTAGTAAACGTTGGTGACTTCGGGTATTATTTCTATTAATAATTCCGCAATGACATCTTTGGCATAGTGCATGCCTACGGAGTGGGCCTGCATTACTGCTGTATTGCCGTAAACATCTATGATAAGACCCGGTAGATTATCACCCTCGCCATGCACAAGTCTGTAAGCGGTAGTTTTTGTCGATTCATTTAAATTCAATGATTGTCGCATATCGTATGCTTTCGTTAATCGATCTTTCCAAAAGTAGCGATTAATAAGCTGCTCGGTGAAACTCAGTATGCGTACAGTAATACTGCCTATTTGGTAGTGACCTATAGCAAGAAAATTGCCCTTGTTGTCTGTGACTTTTACTATATCACCCTCTTCGGGTTTGCCATAAATTTTGGCTATAGCCCCGGAGAAAATCCATGGGTGAAACCTAAGTACGTTTTCCTCTTTTTTTGCTTTTAGTTGTATGGTAATCATCTCTTTTTCTTGCTGAAAATGGTGTATTGTAAATTTGATACAGGCGGCTCTTCAACCTCGTTGATGCAACTTGTCAAGTAGTTATATATCTCGATACAAGCCCATGCGTCGGTAGCTGCATATTTGATTTGTTCCGGAGATAGGGTAGGGGCTTCCCAATTGGATAGGCGTTCGCGTTTGGAAATTCTTTTTCCGAAAATTATGGCATATATTTTTCGTAAACTCATCTCTTCGATGCCGAAAAATTGTACGTATTTTTGTAATTCAATGAAATTGTTCGGTCTGCAAGGCATCCAATCTTGTAGAGCCCGAAAATCATCTTTAACGGAAATCCCTATTTTTGTGTATTGCTCGTTTTCTAAATATCTTTTTAAAGACGAATTCATTCCTATCATATTGAGTCTGAATAGAAAAGCTTTGTTCTGTGTAGCCAATTGCAATAGTGAAATTTTGCTATGTTGACCAACTTTGAATGTGGGTTTCGTTTCTGTGTCAAAACCTACAAATTCCGATTGCTTAAGCTCTTTTATTGCGGAAGAAACATCTTTAGTGTTATCGATAATAATGATTTCTCCGGAAAACTTGCTCCCGGGTAAATCTTTAATTATTTCTTTGTCTATTGTTGCTGAAAAAGTAGTCACTATAATGCAGGTTTTGAGGTGATTATTGGTTCGTCCGTGTCGTCGTCCGTAGAAGTTATTATTTGGTGAATGGCGAGTTCCGCACTCAATAGTCGCGTTCCCCAATAAGATTTAAAATCATTTATGCAAACTATTAGAGCATCGTTGAGTAAGTTTTCGTCACCAATCTTTGCAGATTCTACAAAGTCCTTCGCCGCTTGATACACGTCGGCAAGATCTTCTGAAATAGATGCTGCTATTACGCTGTCGCTAAGTGCTATGTCGGGGTGTATAGCCGTAAGATACTGATCTTTATCGCCAAGAATGTTAGAGATATTTTCTTTTATTTCGTTGTAAGAAAATTCGTCTACAAATTTTTCCGGCTCGGAATCGTATACAGGTTCTCCCGTTTCTGCCATGGATGCTTTTAAATATAGCAATGGCAAGAGCTTGGAAATCTTATCTAAAAAGTCTTTTTGGTGCAAAGAACATTGCTCTATGAACTTACAAAATTCAATTGCTACAGTCAAAAACTCAATGCTACCTTTAGTTATTTTACTCATTGTGATATGGTGTATATGTGCTTAGTTTAAACATGCAAAGTTAAGAATAATTTTTTGTTCCTACAATGAGTGTTTCTAGTACGATATTTCCCTATCTTATGCATTGTCAGTCAAAATGAGTTGAAATAATTGATTAGAGTTTTCAACATCGCAAATTTAGTAATTATTAAGGAAATAGACAAGAGATTGGTAATATAAATATTTATAGTTTGTTTTGAAGATAAATATTGATATATATTTTTGTGAGTATGATATTTCTTTATTCGCCGGTATGAGATAAATTAATCCGTATTTGTTGTAGTCTGCATCTTTCGAGTGCGGTTTTATGATGTTTTTTTGTCTTTTAAGTTCAATATAAATCATAATTTGTTCTGTTTTTTTTCTTGTTATTTTGTTGATGCTTCGTTTTTTTGTGATGTTAATAGTTTGATAATTAATATGTTCTTGATATGTAAATATTTTTTTCAAAATAAATCTCATTTTATTTGGTGGGTAATAAAAAAAACACTACCTTTGCATTCGCAATTAAGGGTTTGAGGCTCCTTAGCTCAACTGAATAGAGCATCGCACTACGGATGCGAAGGTTGTGGGTTTGAATCCCGCAGGAGTCACAAGAGAGTGTAGAAGTTTTCTACACTCTTTTTTTATAGTCTAATACCGGACCGAGAAAAATATTTACTGATGTTGATAAGAAATTTTCTCCGAGAAACAGTGGGAAGATTATTTCCTCCGAAAATTGGTAGAAAGAAGTTATTTTTCCGAGAACTGGCAGAATTTCCTTGCCGAGAAAGAGAGGATATATTTTTACTAACCCTTTTAGATTAGTTCTTAAAACTAAACGTGCCGATTAGTAGTAAAACTAATTGGCACGTTCTTTGTCAACCAATAATATTTACACGATAGATGTTATGTTATTCTTTTGAAAATTCTATTTCGCTTTGTGTGGATATATAGTTATAATTGTATGCCCATGGCTTCATTCCGGCAGGTACAAGACAATTTTGAATTGTGTCGGCATAATCAACAGGAGATGCGAACCAACAGGTATTTTTTGCCATATATGATGTGTAATAGTCCATATTGTCGATCGGTTCGCTGTAGTTAGATAGTATAGTAAAATGTTTTCTTTCCGTATAATAGCGTCTCATTTCGAATGGTGATAATGGAGTGCCGTTTTCGTCAACAACGATTATACTCTGGTCGGTGTCGAGCATCGCCCATTTCTTTTGTTCCGGTATCCATACAATATTTACTACGTGGCAGTCGCCGTCTGTAGAATCATAAGGTAAGCATGTTAATATCCTGTTTTTTATTCCGGCAGATGTCAGTAATTGTGAGGTGAAAAAACTATGTAAACGACAGTTGATAGCGGGTTCTACAGCTTTTGTGAATTCCCAAAGAGTGATAGCATCTTTTGCTAGTGGTTGTGTTTTTTGATTGCCGTGAGGGATATTTGTCGATACAAATTTTCCTATTGCCAACGCTTTTTGCCATGTCTCTTTCTTGTCGTTTATCAGGGTGTCAAGTTGGAAATAGTTCATAATCTTCTCTTTTTCCTCTGCTGTCAATTCGTAGTTCCACTCACATTGTGTTGTGTCTGCGTCATTGAATCCATTTTTTGTCAATAAATCCACTCGCTTTTCGTATTCGGAATAAAAATCTTTTGTGGCTTGCATATATTCCGGAAGTATTTGTTTCCATTGCTCTATGTCGTCGATTTGTATTGACATGGATATTTTTTCTTTGTTGTTCGAGCAGAATACATTACAAATATTTGCGGTTTCTGACGTGAAGAAGAGGGTCATCGTGGCGGGTTTTCTCTCATCCATCATTTTTTGAAGTTGCATCATCGCTTTAGTACTGTCGCTGTTGAGTGGTATTATTACCGTACCGAAATATTCGTCGACCAATGCAGTGAGAGGAGCCCAATAATTTTCGGCATCTTTGTTAGTCGTGATGAATACTAAGTCGAATTTGTTATCCCCTTTTGCAATATAATCTACCTTGTTACAAGCGCTGAATATTGTAATAACTGCAATAGAAAAAATAATTATATTTTTCATTTTTTAATCTTTTGTATAGTTGTTTTTATTACTTATTTCGGCTATTGCTAATGCAATAACTGCAAAGATTGTTAGCCTTAAAGCTTCGTGGTCGTTTATTTTTTCCATTATGAACAGTACACCTGCACCGATGCTTAATCCTAAGCCTACTGCTTTGAAAACTAATGTTATGAGTCCTTTTTTCATATTTACTTTTTTATTTAATGTTATAGTTTTTATGTTTATTTATTTGTGTTCATGCTGCCTCCACCACCGAGTCGTGATTCCTCTTCGATGTTTCCGGTGTTACGTTTTTTGTAGTATTGTTGTTGTCCGAACATCCACGTTACTCCGAGTGTAATTTTTTGTGCTCTATAATTATGGTAATATTTTAATGTACTTCCTTCTGCTAATCCGCAAGTTGTACTCTCGTTTTTCAATGATCGGAGCAAGTCTTGTACTTGTAAGTTGAAAATTAACCCCGGTTTTCTCCAAAATTTTCTTACACCTAATCCGAGGTAGTAAGTTTCGGAATTTTTTTGATATCCGCTTACTATCGGAGCTTGGTAAGAGCCGTCGATAGAGATGGTCCAATCTTTTGGAAGATAAGTGTTTAATGTGGCGGATCCATATCCCCAGTGGTTGCGGTTCAGATAGTTGCCGTCGTACGACCTATTGATGAAGTAGTAGTAGCCTCCATTTAAAGTTATTGTCAACCAGGCTCCCGCTTTTTGTTTGCTACCGTCTTGCATCGTCATATATTTAGGTATTATAGGCAGTTCGGTAAGAGAGATATTTCCACCGTGAGTGGTACAGGTACCGAAGTTTACCCATTTCATCCTTGAATAGCCGTTTGGCAGTACCTCGGTTAGTTGAGAAAACATATTCTGTGTGTGAGAGAAATTAAAGGCTATGGTCATAAATCGAGCTACCATAAAATTTAAATCCACTTGATTGTTGAATTCCGGTGTTAAATCCGGATTTCCTTCAGAGTAAGAATAAGCATTTACATAACTGCGAAATGGATTTAATTGGAAGTAATTAGCCCTCTTTATTCTTCTGGTGTATGATACGTTCATAGAAAACATATCGGTAGGGGTATATCCGAAGAATGCGGTCGGAAATAGGTTGAAATACGATTGTTTTGTTTTTCTTATTTCCTGTTCGGGTTCATTGCTTTTGCTTAAATCCTTGATATATGGTTCTTTAAATGTTCCTATTGCGTAGGTATATTCTCCTCTTAATCCGAGTTTTGCACTGAATTTTTTGCCGAATTGTTTTGCAAAGGAGACGTATAATGCCGATACTTGTTCCGAATAGTTAAAGTCGGTATTCCAATGAGGACTTTGGTAAGCGTCTATTATTGTGTCGTTTGTCATCTTGTTGTATGTGTTCGACATGGCCCATTTTGCTCCAGCCTCTACCATACCGTTATTCCAAAATAAACTTTGGAAATCAAGTTTTGCAGAATAGATATCAATTTTTTGCCCGGTATATATTTTCATGCCGGTGATTCTATCCACATCGCCTGTCTCTAACGAGTAGTATGTATTCGAATGTTCGTTATTATGCTTGCTATTAAATCTGTTATAGTCCAAGTTGATAGTCAATTCTTGTGATAAAGAATCGCTGAAGGTGTGTGTATAGTTGATATTTGCATTATATTGTTGATGATTCATCGGGTTTGTTGCTTCATATCCATTTCTACTTAATACGTCGTTATTGACTTTTGTATATCCGTATCCATGTCCCGGCTCTACGTCTTGTGTCATAAACATAAATGGTGATTGGAAGATGAATCCGAGAATGTTTTTCTTGTTTATGTACCAATCGTTGCCGAGTTTTATCAGATAGTACTGAAATTTAATATCGTATTCTGATACATCTGCGCGCTCTGTTTTTATGTTGGCAATGCTGTCGATGGTTGAGTTATATGTGTAAAACCCTATTTTTTGATTGTTGTAGAATTGTGATAAATTGAGGAATGTGTATGTCTTCTCGCTTCGGTAGTTTAAGTTTGCAGATATCATTTCTTGGTTTAACATTTTCTTTACATCGCCGTAGTACATACCTCCGTAACTTGCTGATACATTTCCGTTAAACCCTTGCATCATGTTTCTTTTTGTTTTGATGTTAATTATACCTCCTCTACCGGATGCGTCGTATTTTGCCGATGGGTTAGACATAATTTCTATTTTTTCAATAGTGCTTCCGTCAGTGCCCTCGAGCATCGCCTTTAGTTGTTCTCCGCTCAAGTTTGATGGGCGACCATCGATATACACCTCTACCGATTTACCATTTACCGTTACGTTTCCGTCTTTATCTACATTTACTCCCGGTGCTTTTTTTAATAATTCTTTTCCATTGCTTCCGATGGCAAAGGCAGATTGACTCACGTTCAATACAATTTTATCAAATTGTCGCTCAATGAGTTGTCTTTTTGCCTTTACCTCCACTTCTTGTAGTTCGTTAATTACCTCTTTTAAGGTTACGTTAATAGTTTCGTTTGTGTTTATATTTATGTTTTGATAATGTGTGTCATAGCCTATGAAACTCACTCTCAGTATGTAGTTCCCTGCTTTTGTATTCAGATTATATTTGCCATCTTCATCGCTGATAGTTCCACCTGTTAGTGTACTGTCGAGGTTTAATAAAGAGATTGTTGTGTAAGATATTGCATTATCTTTTGTGTCTTTTATAGTTCCCGTTATAGTGTATTGTCCTTTTGAGATAAGATAAAAGAATAATGTAATTAAGATAATTGTGATTTTTTTCATTTTTCAGTTCTTTTTATGTATGATAAGTTAGATATAAATTGTCTTTTTAATAAATCCGTTATCTCTTCGTCGGAGAAATACATTACGTTGTGAGTTATCATAGAGCATAACCCGAGGCTGAATATCGACATTTGGTTGAATAATATTTTTGCTTCTTCGGGTGTTAAGTCAAATTCAACGGAATATCGGTTGCACATCACTTCGTTTAATGTGATAATATCCGGCATCATGCCTCCTTTCCAATGAATGAAGTTATATAGATTTGGTTCTCTTTTTGCATATTGTGCTATTTTTATTCCAAATTCTTTGGTGGATGAGGTGCCATGGATGTGTTCGTTCTTTATCTCTTCTTCCCATGTACTGTCTGATGATAATACCTCTTTCAAGAATTGGTCCGATACTTCTTTCCTTGCTGTTTCTATCAACTCTTCCATGTTTTTGAAGGCTGTAAATAAAGGTCTGGATGAGCATCCTAATCTACCTCCTAAATCTCGAGCATTGATGCTTTCTATACCGGTTTCGCGAACTATTTCTATGGTTGCTTGCAATATCATCTCTTTTGTGAATTTTACTTTCCTCGGCATATTTCTTTATTCTTGTTGTTTTTATTTTGTGTATATTTTTTTTATATCACATTTGTTATATAACAAATGTTGCGTAACAAATGTTGCGCAAAGGTATTATTAATTTTTTAATTGAGAAAATATTTTTAAAAGATATATGATAAATTTTTTAATTATTATTTACATTATTGATATACAGTGGTTTAGTATAATTATAAATATGTTATACAGCATATTTATGGGTGAAATATAGTAATTATTATGGATGATGAAGGGGTATAGTAGTGCTTAAATGTTAAAAATGGTGATGAATTTTTCGAAATATTCGTAAAATAAGTTGTATGTTTAGGGTATAAAAAAAAGGGATGTATCTTTCGATACATCCCTAATATCATTTAGGAATTATTTATTAGATAATACCTTGTTCAAGCATAGCAGTAGCTACTTTCATGAAACCTGCGATGTTAGCACCTTTAACGTAGTCAATAGTGCCGTCAGCTTTTCTACCGTATTTAACGCAAGCTTCGTGGATGCTCTTCATGATGAAGTGAAGTTTAGCGTCAACTTCTTCAGCAGCCCAAGCGAGGTGGTTAGCATTTTGAGTCATTTCAAGACCTGAAGTAGCAACACCACCGGCGTTAACAGCTTTACCAGGAGCAAAGTAGATACCTTTAGATTGGAAAGTATGGATAGCTTCAGGAGTACAACCCATGTTAGAAACTTCGCAGCAGCACCAAGTACCGTTAGCGATAAGTTCTTTAGCGTCGTCACCGTTCAATTCGTTTTGGAATGCGCAAGGTAATGCGATGTCACATTTTACGCTCCAAGCTTTTTTACCTGCAGTAAATTTAGCTTGTCCAGGGAATTTAGTAGCCATATCTTCTACTTTGTTGCGGTTAGAAGCACGCATAACGAGCATATAGTCAATCATCTCTTTAGTGATACCACCAGGGATTTCGCATACACCGTCAGGACCAGAGATAGCAACAACTTTAGCACCGAGCTCAGTAGCTTTTGTTGCAGCACCCCATGCTACGTTACCGAAACCAGAGAGAGCTACAGTAAGACCTTTGATGTCTTTACCAGCCTCGTGGAGAAGGTGTTGAGTAAAGTAGAGAGCACCAAAACCGGTAGCTTCTGGACGAAGGATAGATCCACCCCAAGTCATACCTTTACCGGTAAGTACGCCTGTGTTGTATTCGCGAGCAAGTTTTTTGTACATACCATACAAGAAACCGATTTCACGACCACCTACACCTACGTCACCTGCAGGAACGTCTGTGTCAGGACCAATATTTTTCCACAACTCTAACATAAAGGCTTGGCAGAAACGCATGATTTCAGCATCTGATTTACCTACTGGGTCGAAATCAGAACCACCTTTACCACCACCCATAGGGAGAGTTGTAAGTGCATTTTTAAATGTTTGCTCGAAACCTAAGAATTTTAACATTGAAAGGTTTACTGCTTTGTGGAAACGAAGACCGCCTTTGTATGGGCCAATAGCGCTGTTAAATTGTACACGATATCCGAGGTTTGTTTGTACTTCGCCTTTATCGTCTACCCATGTTACACGGAATGTGATGATGCGCTCTGGCTCTACCATACGCTCAACGATTTTAGCTTTTTCAAACTCAGGGTGTTGGTTGTATACTTCTTCTATTGACTCCAACACTTCGCGAACTGCTTGAAGGAATTCGCTTTCACCAGGATGTTTGGCCTCAAGGTCGGCCATAACTTTTGCTACATTCATAATATAGATATTTTAAAGTAAAGAATTATTCTTTTTTGTCTTTTATTTGACGATGCAATATTACAACATTTTTCGAGATTGGACAAATTTTTCAGTAAAAATTTTTTTTTCATTATTTTCCGTTTTTATATTTAAATATATTTTTTGTGCCCATTTTTCTTTTAATTTATTATTTTTATCCCTCTTTCCCTTGCTACATACAATTCTTTCTCCTCGTTTATCCTATCCTTATAGATGAAAAATATACGCGATTTCAAAAAAAAATATGCATTTTCATTCTTTTTCGACGCCTTTTTTCCCTCCCTTTCCTTAATTAATTTATCTAAATATCCTTTTGTATCCTTTATCTTATTTTATCCCTATTTATATATGTGTAGCTATTGTCCTTATAATTTGTTCGTTTTGTACTATCCTTAATTTTCTTTTGTGAAATTTTTGTCTTTTTTTACTTTAAAATATATATTAAAAATATTCCCTCTGATTTATTTTACTAATGTAATAATTTTGAGTAACTTTGCACTCGGAAAAAATTCTAATAATCTTTATCAAAATAAGTGATGAACACAATTAATTATTCAGGTCGTACTCGTACCGAATCAGATTTAATCGGTAGTAAAGAAATTCCTGTTGAAGCTCTTTATGGAGTTCAATCTTTACGTGGTTTTGAAAACTTTAAAATTTCAGGTAAACTGATGTGTGATTACCCTTGCTTTATTAAGGGTATGGCTATCACCAAAAAAGGTGCTGCTATTGCTAATCATAAACAAGGTAAATTGACAGACGAGCAATTTAAAGCTATCTGCCAAGCTTGTGACGAATTACTTGAAGGCAAACATCACGAATTCTTCCTTAGCGATATGATTCAAGGTGGTGCCGGTACTACTGTTAATATGAATGCTAACGAGGTGATTGCAAATCGTGCTCTCGAAATTATGGGCCATAAATATGGTGAGTACCAATTCTGCTCTCCTAATGACCATATCAATGCTTCTCAATCTACCAACGATGCATATCCTACCGCATTCCATTTCGGCCTCTATCTTAAAACTCCGGCTCTTATCAAAGCTATGGAGCTTTTCGTTGAGTCTTTAGAGAAAAAAGCTGCTGAGTTTAAAAACGTTGTTAAAATGGGCCGTACCCAACTTCAAGATGGTGTACCTATGACTCTCGGTCAAACTTTCCAAGCTTTCGCTAATGGAATGAAACAACAAATTGCCGCTCTCAAAGCTGCTTCCGAAGAGTTGCTTTGCATTAATATGGGTGCTACCGCTATCGGTACAGGTATCTGCTCCGAGCCGGGTTATAGCGCTTTGTGTGTACAAGCCCTTCGCGATATTACCGGTTGGAATGTTACTCTCGCTGACGACCTTATCGAAGTTACTTCCGCTACCGACGTCCTCGTTCAATACTCTTCTTGCTTGAAACGTATCGCCCTTAAGAGTATTAAAATTTGTAACGACTTGCGCCTCATGGGTTCCGGCCCTCGCTGCGGTTTACACGAACTTCACTTGCCTGAAATGCAACCGGGTTCTTCTATCATGCCGGGTAAAGTAAACCCTGTTATCCCTGAAGTGATGAACCAACTTTGCTACAAAGTTATCGGTAACGATACTACCGTAATGCTCGCTTCCGAAAACGCTCAACTCGAACTTAATGTTATGGAGCCTGTTCTCGTTTACAGCTTGTTCGAATCTATCGACTTGCTTACTAATGGTTTCAATACTTTACGTACCCTCTGCATCGATGGTATCGAAGCTGATGAGGAAAATTGTATTAACCAAGTGCGCAATTCTATCGGTATTGTTACTGCCCTTAACCCTATCATCGGTTATAAAAATTCTACTAAAATAGCTAAAGAGGCTATGGCTACCGGTAAAGGTGTTTACGACCTTGTTCTCGAACATGATATCCTTAGCAAAGAAGACCTCGACACTATTCTTAAACCGGAAAATATGGTTGAGCCTGTTAAACTCGATATCAAACCTAAAAAACAACTTTAATAAAAAGTTTATATATGTAATAAAAAATCCGAATGATTTCTCATTCGGATTTTTTTTGTCTCTAATTATTAACTTGTCGATATTTTATCTTTTCTTCTTCATTATTTTCTGATTCATTCCTCCTTTTTGTACTGCGCGCATCATTTTTTGCATGTCTGAGAATTGCTTGAGGAGGCGATTTATTTCTACCATTGTGCGACCGCTACCTTTGGCAATACGATTTTTACGAGAAGTGTCAAGTAATGCAGGATTTTGTCGCTCCGCTTTTGTCATCGAAAGTATTATAGCCTCTATTCCTTTAAAAGAATCATTGTCAATATCTACATCTTTGATAGCTTTGCCTACACCCGGAATCATTGATGCCAACTCTTTGATGTTACCCATCTTCTTGATTTGCTGTATCTGGTTGTAGAAATCATCAAAATTAAATTGATTTTTCGCTATCTTTTTCGAGAGCTCACGCGCTTCTTTCTCGTCGTACTGTTTTTGTGCACGCTCAACAAGCGACAAGATGTCACCCATACCTAATATACGATCTGCCATACGGTTTGGGTGGAAGAGGTCGATATCCTCCATCTTTTCTCCGGTACCGATAAATTTGATAGGTTTATCTACTACGGTGCGGATAGAGAGTGCGGCACCACCACGAGTGTCACCGTCGAGTTTCGTAAGTACTACTCCGGTAAAGTCTAATCTGTCGTTGAATTCTTTTGCTGTATTTACCGCATCTTGTCCTGTCATAGAGTCTACAACAAACAAAATCTCTTTCGGATTGATAGCCTCTTTTATCGCTGCTATCTCTTTCATCATCTGTTCGTCGACGGCTAAACGTCCTGCAGTATCTATGATAATGACATCTTTACCATTTGTTTTAGCAAAAGAGATGGCGTTTTTTGCAATGTTTACAGCATCTTTATTCTCAGGCTCGGAATATACAGGCACTCCTATTTGCTCCCCTAATACTTTTAATTGCTCTATAGCGGCAGGGCGGTATACATCACACGCCACTAAAAGCACGTTGCGCCCTTGCTCCTTTTTTAATTTGTTTGCTAACTTGCTGGAGAATGTTGTCTTTCCGGAACCTTGTAGACCGCTCATAAGTATGATGGCAGGGTCGGAAACAGTGCCTTTGGAGTTCAACTCTACATTTGTACCTCCCATGAGTCGTGCCAACTCGTCGTGTACTATTTTTACCATCATCTCTTGTGGCTTAACAGCAAGAAGTACGTTCTGTCCAAGGGCTTTATTCTTTACATCGTCGGTAAATGTTTTCGCAACTTTGTAGTTTACGTCCGCGTCAAGAAGGGCTTTCCTTATATCTTTTAATGTCTCTGCAACATTTATCTCAGTGATTTTTCCTTGACCTTTGAGTATCTTAAACGATCTTTCTAATCTTTCACTTAATGATTCAAACATATCTGATATTTTTTGTAGTTATCAATTTTTTTCGGCGCGCAAAGTTACGATTTTTTATTCGTTTGTACAAATGATTTTATGCACCGATGTTCCTCTCCTATTTTTTCTTGTATATTCTAATGTCGTCAATGCCGTAATCGTTGCCCGGAGAGCGGATGCCGGTGTTGAAAAACATTACTCTGATAGACGAAATATCCGTAGTGGTAAATTCAAATGTTATCTCTTCCCATTTTGCAGAGCATGTATAGTCGTCGATTCTGTATAGGGTTTTGTCTGATTTTATAGGCCCTACATGATGCCGTGCTATCTCTTTGCCCTTTTCATCGAAAATAATGATGTCGAAATCGGGCTCTTGTACCTTCCAAAAATGCTCTTCAAACCACTCTTTTTGATAAGCGGTATAGCAGTTTACTACCCATATCGAAAATTCAAGAGTGCTGTGTGATGGGATTTTGTCTACATTAAATATATAAAAAGGCTCTTTGATAAGGCTGCCATCTATCTGTAAGAAGTATCCTCTGGTATAATCTTTGTCGTAAGTGTGGTCGCTTTGAGAATACCACTGTGAGCGTGTGCTCCTATTCCCATTAAAGAAAGCTATTTTTCTTAATGAATAACTGCCTGAATGGGATTCCTCGTCAGTGATATGCTCATAAAAACATCCCTTTAATGGAGTTGTACAAATCTCACTGTCTTTAATGTCGTTGCCGCCAAAATCTTCGTAAAATATCACCGGTTTATCGTTATTAGCCGATAATAAACAAGCATGTGTAACGATAAGACATATAAAAGTTAGAAATTGCTTGGCCATAATAAAGGGGGTTGTGGATTGTAGTTTTGTTATAAAAAAAGGAGTAAGATTTTTTCTTACTCCCTTCTTGAGGTACCTAGCAGAATCGAACTGCTGTATACGGTTTTGCAGACCGGTGCCTAACCACTCGGCCAAGGTACCTTGTTCTTCTTTGCGGGTGCAAAGTTAATACTTTTTATTGAATGTACAAAATATTTTTTGAAAAATTATTTTGCTTGCTTAGGAGCAGGTGGTACTTCTTTCATCATCAACATCTTAAAATCTCTTTCTGCATCGCAATATTTAAATACTTTCTCTGCAGACATGATGTTTTTTAAGCTTTTTATGAATTCCGCTTCTCTATCTCCTTGATATTTCTTCTCGGTTGTGATTACATCGATGAAATTTTTGTACGACTCTTCACTTTTTTCCGTTTCACATTTTTGAGATGCTCTGAATACTCTTGTGTGAGAAGAGCGTATATCTTCATTGTATTTTGTAAAAAGAGTAGTGAAAGCCGCACTCTCTGTTTCGGTCAAATCCATCTTTTCGATGAAATAGAGACGTTTTTTTTCGAACATCTGTTTGTGAAATTGCTGTTTCGATACTTTTGCTCGTGGCGGATTGGATGGCCCTTGAGCAAATACAGATGTCATTATCAATGAGCAAATGATGATGCTAATAAATTTTTTATACATAATATTGTTCTTATTCAAAAGTTGGATATTCTGTTGGATATTCTGTGAGGGCTAAAAACTCTTCAATTTGTACCGCATCGTAGTAATCTACAATTTCATCGTAATAAATTTCGGTATTTTCGGTGTTTGCTTGAAGGGTGTTGTCGATGCTTGGTGAAGTGGTGGTATTGGTATTAAACACAAAAATGCCGATAAGAAGACCGGCTACAGCAGCGGCACAAGAAGTTGTTATCCAAGTTAAAGGCATGTATTTCTTGTCTTTCTTGGTGTGAAGAGGTGTGCTATCTACGGTTTGCTCTTGCTCTATAGCGGCAATTTTGGCTGCCATACGAGCTTCGAAATCGTCGAAATAATTGTCCGGTACTGAAAAATTCTCTTCAATATCAAATAATTCTTCTATCTTTTTTTCTGAATCTTTCATAGTTTATTCTAACATTTTATCCCTTTGACTATCTATGCCGTCAAAGGTTTAATCTTCTTCTTTAATAAATTGCTCAATTTTTTTTACCGCTATATGATACGAAGCCTTCAAAGCCCCTTCGGAAGTGCCGGTAATCTTCGAAATCTCTTCGTATTTCATATCTTCGTAATATTTCATGTTAAATACAAGCCTCTGTTTTTCAGGAAGAGAAAGAATGGCTCTTTCGAATTTTTTGGCCATCTCATCTCCATCATAATAAGCATCAGCCTCCATTTTTGAAATCAACAAATCTTCGTATTCAATAGATGTAGCAACGTTTTTTATCCTTTGTTGGGCTAAAAAAGTGAGACTCTCGTTGGTGGCAATTCTAAAAAGCCAAGTGTATAGGGCACTGTCGCCCCTGAAATTATCGATCGATTTCCATACTTTTACATAAGTGTTTTGAAGTACGTCATCTGCATCTTCGTGTACGAGAACCATCTTTCTTATATGCCAATAAAGACGTTGTTTGGTGAGCTTTACCAAAGTGTTAAAGGCGACATTTCTCTTGTTTTTGTCTTTAAGTAATGGAATTAATTCTTCCAATCGGTCTGTCTGCATATATATAATTAATGTGTTGAAGCGGAATAATGACTTGTACACCGCAAAGTGCAAAGATACATAAAATTCTTTTACTACATTAAATAACATGAAAAAAAAGAGCAAATAAAAAATTTTTGGAAAAGTATTGTCAATTAAAAATAAAGTAGTAACTTTGCAGTCCGAAATATTATCCATGCCGTGAAAGGCGAACATTTCAGGAAGTTAATTGTACATGAGTTAATTAGCCGGCTCTGTATAGCCCGATTCCTGAAGCAATTTGTTTAAAAATTTTTTAATAGCTAATTTTATTGTGGATACATTAAGTTTTAAAACCGTTTCCGTTAATAAAGCCACTGCCAAAAAAGAATGGGTGGTTGTAGATGCTACAGACATGGTTTTGGGTCGTATGGCATCAAAAGTTGCAAAACTTTTACGCGGAAAATACAAACCAAGTTTCACTCCTCACGTAGATTGTGGAGATAATGTAATTATTATCAATGCCGATAAGGTTAAACTTACCGGTAAGAAATGGACAGATCGTGTTTATCTCTCTTATACCGGTTATCCTGGTGGTCAACGCGATATTACACCTGCCCGTTTGATGCAAAAAAGTCCGGAAAAACTTATCAAGAAAGTGGTAAAAGGTATGCTCCCAAAAAATATTTTGGCTGCTTCTTTGCTCAATAACCTTTATGTTTATGCCGGTTCCGAGCACCCACATGAGGCTCAACAACCAAAAACTATTGATTTAAACCTTATTAAATAACAACGAATATGGAAGTAGTAAACGCAATCGGAAGAAGAAAAGCTGCTGTTGCACGTGTTTTCGTAAATGAAGGTACCGGTAAAATCACTATCAACAAACGTGATTTAGAGGTTTATTTCCCTTCATCAATGCTTCAATATGTTGTAAATCAACCATTGAACGTTGTTAATGCCCTCGGTAAATACGATATTAAAGTAAATCTTCAAGGTGGTGGCTTTAACGGCCAAGCAGAAGCTTTACGCCTCGCTATCGCTCGCGCTCTCGTTAAAATTAACGCTGAAGATAAACCTGCCCTCAAATCTGCAGGCCTTCTTACTCGCGACGCTCGCGTTGTAGAACGTAAAAAACCTGGTCAACCAAAAGCTCGTAAACGTTTCCAATTCTCAAAACGTTAATACTTTTTCGAGCCGCTTGACAATCCTTATATGTTTAGTATCTAAATCATTTAGACTCGAGCTTCCCTCTCGGCTACTTGAATGATTGCTTAAACAAAACCAATGATACTCTTGTATCAAGTAAGTAAAAAGAATGTAAACAAGAAAAATTAAAAAAAAATTATGCCAGTTCAATTTCAAGACTTATTAGACGCAGGCGCACATTTCGGCCACTTGAAACGTAAATGGAATCCTGCAATGGCTCCTTATATTTTTATGGAGCGCAACGATATTCATATTATCGACCTTCATAAAACAGTAGCAAAAATAGAAGTAGCTGCTGAACAAATGAAACAAATTGCAAAGCAAGGAAAACGCGTTCTTTTCGTTGCTACTAAAAAACAGGCTAAACAAGTAGTTGCAGACCTCGCTAAAGAAGCAGGTATGCCTTATGTTACAGAGCGTTGGGCAGGTGGTATGCTTACAAACTTCCCTACAATCCGTAAGGCTATCAAAAAAATGGGTACCATCGACAAAATGGAAAAAGACGGTACTTTTGATGCCCTCTCTAAACGCGAGAAATTACAAATCAAACGCCAACGCGAAAAATTAGAGAAAAACTTAGGCTCTATTGCCGACCTTAGTCGCCTCCCGGCTGCTATCTTCGTTGTTGACGTTATGAAAGAGCATATCGCCGTTGCTGAAGCTAAACGCCTCGGTATTACAGTTTTCGGTATCGTTGATACAAACTCAAACCCTAACGGCATCGACTATGTAATCCCTGCTAACGACGACGCTACTAAATCTATCGAATTAATCGTTGCTGAAATGGTTAACGCACTTAAAGAAGGTGCTAACGAACGTAAACTCGAACGTGCTGAAGAAGAAAACGAGCAAGTGGAAGTTAAACAACCTCGTACTCGTACTCGTAAAGGCGCACGTAAAGAAGCCCCTAAAGCTGAAAAAGCCGAAAATGCTTCTGAAAATGAATAATGTTAACTTGCTGTATTAGGTCTATACCTTTGTAAGATATAATATTATAACCTATAAAAAGCGTTATAGATTCAATGCCAAGGCTGCGATTCTTTAACGCTTTCTTTTAAATATTACCGATTTTTTTATTAACCAAAAAATATATTTATTCTATGGCTGTAACAATGGCGGAAATCTCTAAACTCCGCAACATGACAGGTGCAGGTATGATGGACTGCAAAAAAGCCCTTATTGAAGCTAATAACGATATGGAAAAAGCTATCGAAATCATCCGTAAACGCGGTCAAGCTATCGCTGCTAAACGTAGTGATAGAGATGCTGCTCAAGGATGCGTCTTAGCTAAAGCCGAAGGCGATTTCGCCGCTATCGTAGCTCTTAAATGTGAAACAGATTTCGTTGCTAAGAACGCCGATTTCGTCGCTCTTACAAAACAAATACTCGATGAAGCTATTAAAAATCGCCCTGCTTCTATTGACGAACTAAAAAACTTAATGGTTGATGGTCGCTCTATCGCTGACCTTATCACAGATCGCTCCGGAGTTACCGGTGAAAAAATGGAACTCGGTTACTACGAAACAGTTTCCGGTAAATCTACTGTCGCTTATGTTCACCCGGGTAATATGCTCGCTACCGTCGCTTCTTTCGCTGAAGAAAATGCCGATATGAAGGTGATGAAGGGTATCGCTATGCAAGTTGCCGCTATGAACCCTGTTGCTCTCGATCGTAATTCCGTTGACCAAAAAGTTATCGATACCGAAATGCAAGTTGCTATCGATAAAACTAAAGCTGAGCAAGTACAAAAAGCTGTTGAAGCTGCCCTCAAAAAAGCCGGTTTCAACCTCTATATCGCCGAAAGTGAAGAACACCTCAATGAGGGTATCATGAAGGGTATGATTACTGAAGCTCAAGCTCAAGAAATCCGCGATATCAAAGAAAAAGTTGCCGCTGAAAAAGCTGCTAACCTCCCTGAACAAATGGTGCAAAATATTGCTAAAGGCCGTTTGAACAAATTCTTCCAAGAGTCTACTCTCGTTGAACAACAATTCGTTGGCGGCGAAACAGAACAAAAAATGGATGTTCAAACATACCTTAAAAACAACAATACTACTGTTACAGGCTTCCGTCGAGTAACTCTTAATCAAGAATAAATTTCTGTTCACAATAATTTGGGGAATACGATTTTTTGTCGTATTCCCCTTTTTTCTGACTTCGTCATTGCGTACCCCAAAAATTTTCATCGAATAATTTGGCGATGCGCTGATGCCTTGTCATGAGCATGGTCCGGCTTAGTATTTCCTTGTTTTTAGGTAGCTTAATCTGTATCGTCGTCACTGTCTGCGCCAAAGCAAGCACCTTGTCCACACTTATGTTGATGTCTGAGAGCTTCAGCATCCTTTCGAGTTCCTTATAGACCTTCAATGCCACAAAGCAGATGCAGACGTGCGCCTCTATGCGCCGGCGTGTGAAGTGGAACATCGGCCTTATCTCTATCTTCGACTTTGAGATGCGAAAGGCACGCTCCACATGCCAAAGATTGTGGTATGCCTCATAAACATCGCTCACGGGTATGTCCGTGTTCGTAAGGTATTCTTTCAGTCCGTCCCATCTCGCATCCTCTGCCGTCTTGTCGTAGTCGATGGCGACCTTTACCTCGCCGTCCATCTTCAGGAACTTGTTGTAACCTGAACGGTTCTTCTTTTTCTTTATGAACATACAAAAAATCTTTGCTTACCCCAAAATTAGGGTATGCAAAGATACAACTAATTCTATATCAAACTGTTATAAAATTGATGTTTTTCGAGTGACGAAGTCAGGAGATTTTGTGCTTCAGGTCGTAACCTACAGTCGCTTCGCTATCGTTGTGTAATTTCTAAAAAAGTACTCGAAGGGGTATTCCCTTCGTTGAAGTGGGCAGGATACTTCAAAGAGTGGAACGGACCGAGCCCGGAGGAACGTCCTGTTGCTTATATTATTCAGTGTATCGATACAAATCTTAGTACAAATTGCTTGTGCGATGATGGGTTGCATCTCGAAGCGATTACTCTCGGGGCTTCTCTACTCGGAATTCACAGCTGTATTATCAAATCATTTAATCCGACCGAGATTTCTACAGTTCTTAATATTCCACAGCGTTATACTCCTCTTTATGTGTTGGCGTTGGGTTATCCGGCAGAAACTGTGGAATTAACTGATACCGATGGTTCTGACAATGCAGATATAAAGTATTATCGTACTCCCGAATCAGTACATATTGTGCCAAAACGTCCTTTAAAAGAGTTGATTATTCGTTGATGTAAGCCCTTAAATACAAAATATCAATATATATATTTTCTTTCGTTTATGGTGGCAAAGAAGAGAAAAAACAGATATTTTGTAAATTCACAATCGAAGTGCAAAATTACAACAGTTGATTGAAATAATAGACACAGTCTGCACACCGAGACGATGTGCGGACTGATTTATATAGAAGTAATTTCAGAAGTCTGAAATATGCTGTCCGTTATTTCTTGATTTCGTCATTGTATACCCCATAAATAGTGTATGCAAGATACAATTTATTATAGATATTAAACAAATAGAATTTGTATAACATCGCATATTTCGTATAAATAAATCCGTTAATGTAGTTAAAATCTAAATCCGAAACCTGTTCTAATATTGTTTATAGGTCCCGTATAAACCATATCAATTAATATATCATAATCCAAACTGATATAAAAATTATTTAACATAAATGAAATACCGCATTCTACACCGGAATCAAATATGAATTGATGAATATTTGAAGGACTAATTTCTTTCTCTACTGTTTGAAAGAGTAATTGGGAATAATATACCCCGAAATTAAAACGAAGAAAGGCATTTTTATATATGGGTTGATCGTAAGAAAAAATTGCAGGTATTTCCAAACGTCCTGCAGAATAGTGAGCCTTATCGGCTAATTTTACTTGTCCATAATCAAAAATATTATCATTTCTAAATCTGGCACCAACATTAACATTCCATCTTTGATTTTTTGTCAAAGGCAATTCTGCAGTAGCTGTAACAAAAGAAGTAATACCGACATCCGTATAATTGGTTAATGCAGCACCTATACCAGCCTTAATATTAAGTTTCATATCAAATTTATTTTCCGAAGTCGAATTTTGAGACTTAACTTCTGCCATAAATACTAATAATATTATTAGTAAAAGAGTAATACGTGTTTTCATAACAATATATATTTATAATTAATAAATAGGTTTTTTTGTGCATGTATAGTAAAAATTTTGATTCATAGATTGAATCACATTGCCATTTCGTAAATAAGAATTATTGAAATAATTATTTTGGTTATTAGACATCATATAACCAAGAAATGCTTGTCTATCATATTGCATACACCCAACAAAATTTTTAAATGTTGTTTGACATTCACTTTGACAAGAAACTGTTATTTCTTCACCTGCTTTTACTGTAACAATACCAATATTTACATCAGTCTCAAGTTTGTATTTTACAGTACCACTGATATTGAATTTTTTAAAAGCATCAACTTCATAAATAGCTAACACTTGTTCTATTTCATTAGGTTTCCATGCTTGGTCAAAAAACAAATTAATTCTAACCCAACCTTCTTCAAGTCCTTTTCGAGCTTTTCTAATGTTTTTGGGTCTTATGTATGCCATTAATAAGTTATCAAAACCTGCAGATGCTGTTAAATCAGACGGATTAATAATATTAGATTGTTGCCCTTTTATAAATGCAAATTCATATTTATTTTCGTATAATCCGAATTGTTCTTTGATTAATATTTCGTCTATTACTACAGAATATGTGGCAGTGGAATCATATTCATACATTTCAGTTGAAATATTATTGTTTGAATCATCGGGATAAACAGCAAAAGTATAATCTTTATATTCATCACGTTGAATTATCCAAACAGGTAAAGTATCTAAATAATTGTAATCAACAGGAACTATTTTAAATTCAGGATACTGAAATTCATACCCCATACTAACATTATAATTGTTAATTGGCTCCGGAACAACAGTAGGAAACTCAACATCATTATAATCTTCCAAAGGTATTGGGCAAAATATACTAATGTTGTTGTCATTTAAAAAAGTTACATAATCACCCCAATCCTCTCCATTTGTTTCCAGAATATTTTTAATATCAAAAATAAATTCGGTTAATGTATCATTGTTTTCTTCTAATAAATCAGAAATAAACACACGATCAGGCAAGTATTCTTGTCGCTTGATTTTAATTCTATTATTAATAAAATTAACAACTTCTTCATGTTGTATTAGTGCATTGTAAAAAGCATTAGTAAACGTACTAATTTTTTCTTTGCATAACATTTCTTCCTCTGAAATAGGGAAATTCTGAGAACTCTTTTGTTTGTTGTTTTGACTTAATGCGTCTGTTTGAGTTAATTCATTGATATTATTACAGCCAAATAATATCACAAAACTCAACACTAATAAAGATAAATGTTTCATAATAAAAAATTTAAATTAATAAATGTGTTGTCTAACTCTATAAATATCAAATTATTACAATATAAATGGACTACAACAAGAACATTACATTACATTCATTTTTTTGTGTATATAAACTTGACAATGCAAATATAATAATAAATTTTTTAATCAAAATCAATTTAATATAAGATTTTTAGATTTTCAATAAGTAAGTGCAAAATAAACTTTATAAATAACTTCCATTGAAGTATAATCCACTTCCAAGAGGCGTCCGGACGCCTCTTGGGGGTGGGGGTAGAGAAAAGTCTAAAATCAACAAGCAATACAAAAAAATAAAAAGGGGGAGACCGAAATTAACTAATTTTGTATTGTTATGTATAAACAGCTAACCCGGGAGCAAAGGTACGTAATTTATCAGGAATTACAAGTAATGCCAATATACTTTTTAAACAATATTTCCCAAAAGAAATTGATTTTAAACTGATTAGTGACAATCAAGTTATGAATGTACAACGAAAACTAAACAAAAGACCAAGGAAAAAACTCGGATTCAATATCCCTGGTCTTGCTTTTTTCAATCAACTGTTGTAATTTTGCATTTGCTTGTTGAAAGTAGGAAACAGATATTTTCTATATTCACTTTGTGGTTTGCAAAAATATTTGTACCTTTGCGGTCGCTTTTCACGGATTACCGTGTGATGGGAAATTTAGCCATTATTAAAAGCTAAAATTTTGAGTAACACAAATTAAATTTTAAATTCGAAAAATGAAAACATTCTCTCTTAAAGGTACTATCCGTACCGACTTAGGAAAAAAAGCTGCAAAAGCTATCCGTGCTAATGATAGCATTCCTTGCGAACTTTATGGAAACGCAGAAAATGTTCACTTCACTTGTACTGCTTCTGCTATTCGTAAATTGGTTTATACTCCTGAAATATTCGTTGTTGACCTCGACATCGATGGTAAAGTATGCAAAGCCGTTATGCGTGAAATTCAATTCCACCCGGTTTCTGATAAAGTAATGCATATCGATTTCCTTCAAGTTACAGAAGATAAACCTATCGTTATGGAAGTTCCTGTTCGCCTCGAAGGTCTCGCACAAGGTGTACGTGCCGGTGGTAAATTAAGCCTCGATATGCGTAAACTTCGCGTTAAAGCTTTGTATAACAATATTCCTGAAGTGCTCGTTATCAATGTTGAAAACCTCGACCTTGGTAAAACTATCCAAGTTCGCGCCCTTCAATTCGATAACCTCGAAATCCTTAACGCTCCTAATGCAGTGGTTTGTGCAGTTAAACTTACTCGTGCTGCTCGTGGTGCTCAAGCAAAAGCAAATTAATTCTTTTGATTATTAAAACTTATGAAATTTTTAATTGTCGGGTTAGGCAATATCGGTTCCGAATATGCTCACACCCGCCACAATATAGGTTTCGACACATTGGACGCTTTCGCACAAGCGTCCAATGCTGTTTTTACCGATAAGCGTTATGGTGCCATCGCTGAAGTAAAACTAAAAGGGCATCAACTAATCCTCTTAAAACCATCTACTTATATGAATCTTAGCGGTAATGCCGTTAGATATTGGATGCAACAAGAGAAAATCCCTGTTGAGCAAATTCTGGTTATCGTCGACGATCTCGCTCTCCCTTTCGGTTCCCTCCGACTGAAACCTAAAGGTAGTGATGCCGGTCATAATGGTTTGAAAAATATTCAGCAACTTATTGGCACTCAGACTTATCCCCGCCTCCGTTTCGGCATTGGTAACGATTTCCCTCAAGGCGGTCAAATAGATTATGTGCTCGGTAAAATACCGGAAGACCAACAACAATTAAAGAAGGAACGTATCGAAGTGGCTTGCGAAATGATTAAGAGCTTCTGCCTTGCCGGTATTCAAATTACTATGAACCAATTCAATAATAAATAAATATGCCTGCTGATATTCGCGTAGATAAATGGCTGTGGACTATGAGGTTGTTTAAAACTCGCTCCATTGCAGCTGAGGCTTGTAAAAAGGGTAGGGTATTTATCAATGGTGTAGCACTAAAACCTTCTCATTTAGTGCGTGTTGGCGACGTTATACAAGTAAAAAGACCTCCTGTGATTTTCTCTTATAAAATTATCGATATTACAAATAATAGAGTAGGGCCTAAATTGGTGGAAAACTTTATGACCCAAGTTACTTCTCGCGACCAACTCGAACTGTTGGAAATGCTGAAATTGGATAAAGCAAACGCGAGAGCAAAAGGCCTTGGACGTCCTACTAAAAAAGAACGTCGTAGCCTCGATGAATTTATCGATGATACCCCTTTCTTTGTCGATGACGACGACTGGGATTTCGATGAAGATTAGGTGATGATAGTTTTTGATTTTTTTATATTTAACCTTTTCCCCTTCGAAAAAATTTTTATAAATTTGCACGCTTATTAATATAGTAATTTTTCTAATTATGTCTAATCAAGAACCTAAGAAAATTGAAATAGAATTACCTGAAGAGTTAGCTCGTGGTACCTATTCCAATTTAGCTATAGTAGCCCACTCTACTTCTGAAGTAATACTCGATTTTATCAGTGTTATGCCAAATACTCCAAAACATAAGGTGTGCTCTCGTATCGTTATGACACCTGAAAATGCAAAAAGATTGCTCTTGGCTTTACAAAAAAATATTGCCGATTACGAAAATGCTTTCGGTACAATCGATCTGAATAAGGGTAATACTTATATCCCTCCAATGTTTGGCGGCGCTGAAGCGTGAATTCCTTATTGACAAATATAAAAAAGGCTATCGCTGATAATATCTCCGCAAAATTTCTTGTGGCAGTAAGCGGTGGTCCCGATTCTGTAGCACTATTACATGCAATGTATAAATTGCAATGTAGTTGTGCTGTGGCTCATTGCAATTTTCACCTTCGTGGCGAGGAGAGCGATAGCGATGCCTTGTTGGTCAAAAAGCTGGCTGTTACTTACGGCTTTACCTTTCATAGTGTAGATTTCGATACAATAAATTTTGCAAAAGATAATCACCTTTCTATTGAGATGGCTGCTCGCCGATTGAGGTATGATTGGTTTGATGAATTGGTGAATGAATATAAGTATGATTTCATCGCCATCGCTCATAATGCAAACGATAATGTAGAAACTTTTTTCCTCAATCTATTGCGTGGCACCGGCATTAAAGGGCTATGTGGAATTCCCGAAAAACGAAATAATATTATTCGTCCGATGATTGATGTCACGAGAGATGAAATTATGGATTATATTTCTCAAAATAATCTGGAATATCATATCGACAAAACCAATAATGACACCGTTTATACACGCAATTTTATAAGACACAATATCTTACCTCAATTTATTTCTCTCAATCCTTCTTTCCTAAGTACAATGTTATCTACCCAAAAAAGGCTCTCTAATATCTCCGATTTGGTGGATGATTTCTCTAATACATTGTATAGTAAGGCTGTTGAAGAAAAAAATAATATTATAAAATTAAACCTTTCTTTACTCCCTCAGTCAAATGCGAGGAGAGAAGTTCTTTTTAAATGGCTTTCTCCGTTTGGGTTCTCTTCTGATGATATTGCTACAATGGCTGATTTTGAGAAACTCCAACCCGGCAAGCATTTCTTTTCCGATAATAGGGTTGCTTTAATAGATCGTAATGAAATTATTATCGCTCATAAAGAGGATTTAGTGCCGGATAATTCTGTTTACAATATCACTTCTGATATACATTATCCTATAAATCTTATTTTAAAAACCATAGATATCAACGATTTTATTTTAGATAAAAATCCTGATGTCGCTTGTCTTGATGCCGACAAATGTAAAGGTCATTTTACTTTAAGGCATTGGAAAAAAGGCGATTTTTTCTATCCTTTCGGCTCGTTAGGTAAAAAGAAATTGAGCGACTTTTTTTCCGACAGTAAATTATCTCTTATAGAGAAGAATAAAGTATGGCTTTTTTGCGTTAATGATGAAATAGCTTGGGTTGTCGGAATGAGAATAAGCGGGAAATTTGCGTTGACTTCTAATACCAAAAAAGTATTGAAAATATCATTAAATTAACTATATATGAGAAATTTTTTAGGAATAATTTTATCCTTAGTCATCTTGGCTTCTTGTGCTTCTGTCAAGAAAATAGATTATCAAATGCCTTTGCAAGTATCACTTGTAAAACAAATTAAAACAAACAATACTTTCCGTATGCTTTGGTTTGATTATATTACAGAGGCAAACCAATATCAATCCATTAAAAATTACACTCCTTCAGAGAAATTTATTGCTCATTACTCTTTGGTAAAAGAGAAGAAGAATGTAATAGTGCCTTTATTGCTCCAAATTGATAAAGATTTCGATTACAAGCAGTTGGATAATTTAGGTGCTTCTTATTCCAAAACCTCCGACGAAATAATTTCTGTTCGTTTCCCGGTAAAATATTTACCTTCTCTATTGCAGATGAAGAATGTATCTTATATAGAATATCAAAATAATGTTGAATTAAGATTATATTAACCTACAATAAAATCTATTTTATGAAGAAACTTTTTTTACTTTCTTTTTCACTATGCTTTGTAGCTCTTTTTTCAATGGCACAAAGTAAGTTGTCTAATTCCATGAGATTAAAACTTTTAGAACAGAGTGAAACCTCAATCCAAAAAGCTAATTCTCAAGAATCGCAAAAAGTAGAGGCCTTTATTCATTTTAATGGCGATGTAGACCTCGCATTATTAGAGCGTTATAATGTGGAAGTTCATTCCGTTTTCCATGATTTGGGAATAGTAACTGCTTATATCGACTTGTCGTCAGTAGAGGCATTGGCTGCAGAATCATCTATTAAAGAGATAGAAGCTTCTACTCCGATGTATACTCGCCTCGATCAGGCACGCAAAATAGCTCATGTTGATGAAATACATCGTGGTGATGGTAGCTTAAATAATGTACAATATAAAGGAAAAGATGTAGTAGTAGGTGTATATGATGTCGGCTTCCAATATACTCATGCCGCTTTCCGTGATCCGGAAAATACTGCCAATACCAGAATTAAAAGAGTGTGGGAGCAGTCTACAAAATCAAGCAAATATCCTGTGCCATCAGGCTTTAATTATGGTTTTGAACTCTCTACTCAAAGTCAAATATTTGAGCGTCAATATGATGCTCGCTTAACCGATGCTATCGGTCACGGCTCTCACGTAGCAGGTATTGCTGTCGGTGGTGATATGGATAGAATTTATTATGGTGCCGCCCCTCAAGCCGATATCGTATTAGTTTCTGCCGATATGACAAGTAATGCTAGTGTTTCCGATGCTATTAAATATATTTTCGAATATGCAACATCTGTCGGTAAACCTGCCGTTGTCAATCTCAGTATGGGGTCTCATTCAGGTCCTCACGACGGTACTTCTACTTTAGATAGATTGATGGATAATCTTCAAGGTCCCGGTAGAATTATCGTCGGTTCCGTCGGTAATGAGGGCGAAGATAAATTTCACGCTTCCAGATCTTTTTCTGAGCAAGACTCTATCCTTAAAACTACTATCAAATTCTTAGACTTAAGTTATAAATACTCAACTATAGATATCTGGGGTGATGTGGATAAAGATTTTGAATATCAAGTAGTGTTGGTTCAAAAAACTAATAACAGTTTATTGTATGCTTCTCCTTTCTATAAAGCAAGTGTAGATACTTCCATGTCTATTAAACCTGTTGCATATCATAGTGTAGTTGCAGATAGTATTATTGCAGATGCAAAAGTTAGTATCGTTGCTCAAAAAAATGCAAATAATAATAAATACAATGTAACTGTCAAGACGTACGTTACCAAGATGCCGAATTATGGCTATTATATAGGAGTTGTCATAAAAGCTAAAGAGGGTACTGTACATATGTGGGCTGACGATTATCTTTCAGGCTTGTCAAATAATAACATAACAGGCTGGGATGATGGTGATGCCGTTAGCAGTATGGGAGAAATCGGTGGTACGGGAAATAGAATCATCTCTGTAGGTGCTTTGGTTAGCCGTGCTTATAATAGCTCAAATCCTTATAATTATTTGGCAGGATTCTCTTCTAAAGGTCCAACCCCTGACGGTCGTGTGAAACCGGATATTACCGCTCCGGGTTGCTACCTGATTTCTGCAATACCTAACACAAACAGAGTCGTTAAATCTTCTACTTTCGATGAAGCTCTGAACTTTACTTTTAATGGCGAAACTCAGTATTATGCTTATATGCAAGGTACTTCTATGTCGTCGCCTTTCGCTGCCGGTGTTATCGCTACTTGGCTTCAAGCCGATCCTACTCTTACTCCGGAACGCCTTCGTGAAGTGTTTGCCAAAACTTCTATAAGAGACGAATTTACCGGTAATATTTGCCCGAATAATGATTTCGGTTATGGTAAAATAAATGCAAATGCCGGTTTGCTCTACGTTCTCGGTAAAACCACTGCTAATGATATCGTTGATGCAGAATCGGCTAACTCCATTATCGTCTATCCAAACCCTTCTGCCGGTGAGGTTAATGTAGGTTTCCTTGGTGCCGACTCTAATGTCAATGTATCTATCTATTCTGTAGATGGTAAATTAGTATTTTCTCAATCAATAGGTAATGTATTGCCTGGAGATAGTGAAATTATTAACTTGTCAAATGTAAACAACGGTGTATATATTGTTCGTGTTCAAGGAGAAAATACACTTCAATCACATCGTTTGTTGATTTCTAAATAACCCTAATTTGTTTAGCTTAGACAAACATTTTTCAATAGGTGATATTACCATCATCGTTTCCGTAACAAATAATCATTGTTACTATGGAAAAAAAGATGGTAATATCATCTTTCTTTTTATTCCCGAAAGTAAAGTGAATACTATCGGAAATCAAAGTACACAAAAAGCGCTGAAATTATTATTGTCGAAGATATTGATTAATGAAGCGAAAAACGAGTTCCCAACTATTGCGGCAGAGTGGGCTGATAAAACAGGGCTTCATTATAATGTGTTGAGAATAAAAAGAGTAAGTTCCAGGTGGGGCTCTTGCTCTTCTTTGAATAATATAAACCTTTCTTGTTATTTACTATTGTTGCCAAGGCACCTTATCGACTACGTCATAGTTCATGAATTATGCCACTTAAAACACCGAAATCACGGTCCTCAATTTAAATCTTTATTACATAGTTATTTCCCATTATGGCGTGTATATGAAGAAGAAATGAAAGTGGCAGCACGTAAACTTTATTGGTTGATGTTTTAATTGAAAATATTGCCTTTTTTTTGTTTTTTATTTGTACCTTTGTAATTGTAAAAATAATCGATTTTTGAAATCTTAATTTATTGATAATTATATGGCTTCACAAGAAGATGTTTTTAAAAAACTTGTTTCGCATTGTAAGGAATACGGATTTGTTTTCCCTTCAAGCGAAATTTATGATGGTTTGGCCGCAGTTTATGATTACGGACAAAATGGTGTTGAACTAAAGAATAACATAAAAAAATATTGGTGGGATAGCATGGTACTTCTTCATGAAAATGTAGTAGGTATCGATGCCGCCATTTTTATGCATCCTACTACATGGAAAGCTTCCGGTCACGTAGATGCTTTTAATGACCCCCTTATCGATAATAAAGATAGTAAGAAACGCTATCGTGCCGACGTACTTATCGAAGATTTGATTGCAAAATATGAAGAAAAGATAGATAAAGAGTGCGAAAAAGCAGCCAAGAAGTTCGGCGACTCTTTTGATAGAGAGATGTTTTGCGCTACAAATGGCCGTGTAAAAGAGTATGTAGAAAAAAGAGATGCTATTCATAGCCGTTATGCAAAAGCTATGGAGGCTAACGACCTTGCGGAATTAAAACAGATTATTGTTGATAACGAGATAGTATGCCCGATTTCAGGTACAAAGAATTGGACTGATGTGCGCCAATTTAATCTTATGTTCTCTACCGAGATGGGCTCTACTGCAGATGGTGCTATGAAGGTTTATCTCCGCCCGGAAACAGCTCAAGGTATTTTTGTCAACTTCCTTAATGTGCAGAAAACCGGTAGATTAAAAGTGCCTTTCGGTATCTGCCAAATAGGTAAGGCTTTTAGAAATGAGATTGTTGCACGTCAGTTTATTTTCCGTATGCGCGAGTTTGAACAAATGGAAATGCAATTCTTTGTTCGCCCGGGTGAAGAGTTGAAATGGTTTGAACATTGGAAACAGTTCCGCCTCCGTTGGCACAAAGCTCTCGGCCTTGGCGATGAGAAGTATCGCTTCCACGACCATGAAAAACTCGCTCACTATGCTAATGCCGCTACAGATATAGAGTTCCAAATGCCTTTCGGATTTAAAGAGGTGGAGGGTATACATTCTCGTACCGATTTCGACTTGTCAAGTCACGAGAAATATTCCGGAAAGAATATCAAATATTTCGACCCGGAAATTAACCAAAGTTATACCCCTTACGTTATAGAAACTTCTATCGGCGTCGACCGTATGTTCCTCTCTATCATGTCGGCAGCTTATTGCGAAGAGCAACTCGAAGGTGGTGATAGTCGCGTGGTGCTGAAATTACCTCCAGTACTTGCCCCTATCAAGGCTTGTGTTATGCCTCTTGTTAAAAAAGATGGACTACCGGAAAAAGCGCGCGAAATTTTGAATAGCCTTAAGTTCGACTTCAAATGCTCTTACGATGAGAAAGATTCTATCGGTAAACGTTACCGCCGTCAAGATGCTATCGGTACTCCTTTCTGTATTACTGTAGACCATCAAACTATTGAAGATAACTGCGTTACTATCCGTTATCGCGATACAATGCTTCAAGAACGCGTCGAAATTGATAAATTACACTCAATCATCGCCGACGCCGTTAATATGAAGAATTTATTTAAGAAAATTGTTAATCAATAATATTTTTAAGCCAATCATAGAAGTGTTTTACCTTCTGTGATTGGCTTTTTTTTATAGATATGAAAATCACTAATTTAGCAGACAATAATACTATATTAAATCACTTTGTAAGTGAGTTGAGAGATGTAGATATTCATAACGACTCAATGCGATTTCGTAATAACATCGAAAGAATAGGACAGATATTGGCTTATGAAGTGAGTAAATCATTGCAATATACTAATGCAGATGTAGTTACACCTCTCGGCGTTGCAAAAACGTGCCATGTCGAAGATAATATCGTGGTAGCGTCTATTTTACGTGCCGGTCTCCCTCTTCATAATGGCATCTTGTCTTTTTTTGATAAAGCGGAGAATTGTTTTGTTTCTGCCTATAGAAAATATATCAACGAAAAAGAATTTGACGTTCATGTAGAGTATATCGCTTCTCCCTCTTTAGATGGAAAAACGGTTATCCTTGCCGACCCGATGTTGGCTACGGGCTCTTCTATGGAGCTGGCTTATAAAGCATTGCTTACCCATGGCACCCCAAAAAAAGTTATCATCTGCTCGGTAATTGCAAGCCAATATGCAATTGATTATGTTTCAAAACATCTCCCTTCTGATATTTGTGAGGTCTATACCGCAGTAATAGATCCTGATTTGAACGAACATGCGTATATTGTTCCTGGGCTTGGTGATGCCGGTGACCTTGCTTTTGGCGAAAAATTAAGTCGATAAATTATTCTCGTCTATGAACAATCGTACTTTCATTTTCCTATTGCTTTTTGTTGCTCTCATTCTTGCATCGAATAGTGCTTCTGCCCAAAATAGCCCCGGATTGGTGTATTATAATGCCGATTCGTTTAGAATTATCAATAAAGGGTTTGAAGATACGGAATTGACCTATTCCCGTTTGCCGCTATACCTCAAAGATTCCGTTCGTACCGACCTGTGGAATCGTGGCTTGTGCAGTAGCGGTATCGGCATTCGTTTCTCTTCGAATTCAACAAAAGTGGCTATAAAATACACCTTATTATGGGATTTCCATATGAATCATATGGCGGATACCGGGATAAAAGGGGCTGATTTATATCTGTTGGAAAAGAATGGAGTGTGGAGGTACGTCAATTCCGTTCGCCCTAAAGATAATAATAAAGAATTAAAACAAAATGAGAAGGTACTCGTTGATAATCTGGATGGAAATACTCATGAATTTCTGATTTATCTGCCTTTGTATGATGGTGTTACAGAGATGTATATAGGGGTCGACAGCGCGGCGATGTTGTCTATGTCTACCGTTGATAACCCTCGTAAAAGCAAAAAAATAGTGATGTATGGAACCAGTGTTCTTCAAGGTGGCTGTGCTTCGCGTACCGGTATGGTGGCAACTAATATAATCCAACGCGAATTAAATTGCGAAGTTATAAATTTAGGCTTTAGTGGCGAGGGTAAAATGGACTCTTGTATTGCTCGTGCTATCGGTTCTATCTCTGATATCGATGCTATTGTTATCGACCCTGTGCCGAATTGCACCGAAAAAATGTGCGACACCCTTACCTTCGGCTTTGTTGATATCCTTGCAAAATTATGCCCCGATATCCCTATAATAATGGTTGAAGGGGCAATATATACTTATGCTGAATACGACTCCTTTTTTAATAACTATTTGCCGAAAAAGAATGAGGCATACTATAATAACTATAAAAAATTGAAAAGAGCCGGGCATAAAAATATTATCTATGTCTCTTCTGATAATTTATACGGCTCTGATGGTGAAGGTACTGTCGATGGTATACATTTCACCGATTACGGTTTCCATAAGTACGCCGATAAACTGATTAAAGTACTCCGCCCGATTATTAAATAGTGGGTACTATGGCTTTATTCCATTGATAATTAGTGTAATTATCTCCTCCTTTCTGTGCTCGATAAAGTCGGTTGTTGCCGGATTTTCACTACCTATAAATTGTGTAATAATAGGTTGTGAAATAAAGGTGAAGGCTGTTAGTGATATTATGTTTATAATTAAATCAATAGGTTCTATTTTACGAATATTACCGCACTCTATTTCTTTGTTTATCAAGGTGCAAAAATTTTTGTACAATTCTATTCTTTTAGGATTTCCAAGGATAAAATCATGTATGAATTTTCGCCTTTCCGGTTTGGTAAGTAATTCATTTATAATAAGTATGGGTAACTTCGGATTGTCTTGAAGTGTGGTGAAATAAGAGTCGATACCCGCTTTTATCTTATCATTTAGAGTGCTCTTATCAAACAGCGGGCTTGATAATAATATCATTAAGTCTTCAAATTTCTTATAAAAAATTTGTTGAAATAAATTTTCTTTCGTTCTGAAATAATAGTGTATTAGTGCCTGATTACAACCGACTTCTTTGGCTATGTCTGTCGTACTCGTAGAGTCAAAACCTTTGTCCATAAAGATTTTTTCGGCTACATCAATTATTTTTTGCTCCAGATTCTGCTCTTTCATATTACTTGTTTTGATGAGTTTTTTTTGCATTCTCTACCATAAAGTGTAGACGATTAAAGATATTTGCGTCGGAAGTGCTTCCGTCAAAATCAAGGAATAGAAGGTTGAGGTATGGGTATTCTTCTTTTAATTTTTTCTCTATTCCTTTAGAAATGATATGGTTTGCAATACATCCGAAAGGTTGTACGCTGACGATATTATTTACTCCGCTATGTACTAATTCTCCTATTTCGCCCGGTAGAAGCCATCCCTCTCCAAAATCTGCTGCCATACATATCGCTCTGCCTGCATATTCCGACAATTTGAATATTGAAGCAAGGGGATGATAATATTTGAAACATTCACATTGCTTGTCCATCTTGCGGGCACAACGCATAATGTATTTATGTATATTGTCGGTGATAAAAGTCGGCACCGTCTCCTTTTTTATATACAATTTTCTGTTTACATGGTTGTTTACAATGCTCGTCAAGAAGAAGTTAGTAAGCGAAGGAGGAATTACGTCAAGGCCCTGCTCTATGAGCCATTCAGTAACGAATTTGTTGCTGAAGCCATTATATTTTACATAAATCTCCCCTACAAGTCCTATTTTAGGAAGGTCTTTGTCGACAATATTGTTTGAAAATTCTATTGCAGCCTCATGTAGTAATGTTACAAGCCCTTTAGTATCTTTTCGAAGTACGATAGGTTTTGCTGCCATTATATATTTGTCGTATAATTTCCCGGCTACTCCCGGCACTTTCTCTCTTGCTGCAGACGAGTGATATAGTTTGGCAAGTGAGTCGGCATATAACATCGTATATATGGTGATGTTGATAATGCTTTTCCAATCGACGGAGAAGCCCGGTTGGTTGTTGTTGACTCCTTTTCCTATCGCAAGTGAAATTACCGGAATGTCTTTATATCCTGCCGAAATAATTGCATTTTTTATTAGAGAGAAATAGTTGCTTGCCCGGCATTGACCTCCCGTTTGTGTGATGATTATCGCCACGTTGTCCGGATTGTATTTCCCACTATTGAGTGCATTTAATATACTGCCTATCACTATTGTGGCGGGGTAGCAAATCTCATTATTGGCATATTTCAACCCCGTTTCCACATCTTCTTGCGTCCCGCTTGGAAGGTTGATGAGGTTGTAACCTAACAAACTAAAGATAGTGGGTACAAACTCGGAATAGCCTTCCGCAAAATATGGAGCCAATAGGGTGCGTCTTCGATCTTCTACTGTGAAGATTTTTGTTTTCTGAAATTCCTTTTCATTATCCGCTATCTCCTTTTTTGTGTCAATACTCTCTATCAGAGAGCGGATTCTTAATCTAAGCGACCCGATATTGTTGACGTCGTCGATTTTTAGTAGTGTGACGTTTTTGTTATAGTGTGATAATATACTTTTTACTTCGTCGATAATAAATGCATCCGGCCCGCATCCAAAGGATGTCAGCTGTACAAAATGTAGGTTGTTATGAGGCCAATTTCCCACAAAAGATGCGGCTTTGAATATTCTGTTTGGATATGACCACTGACTTAAGGCATTTATTTTCTCAAAAATGGAGTCGCTGAATGGACGACTGATATTTTCAGAAATAATATCTACTCCCATTTTACTTATTGCGTACGATAATTTATGCTCGATAAGCTGGTCGATATGATACGGGCGGCATGCCATCATTATTACCATTCGTCCCTCTGCAGTGGCTTTTTCCAATATTTTTTCGTTCCTTTCCGATAGCTCTTTGTGGAATAATTCCATCTCTGATAACGCTTTTTCCAACGCTGTAGTGATGTTTTTTTTCTTTATCCCTAAAGAGAGTAGGTATTGTGTACAACTGTTTTTTAGTAGAGATGTGTCGTTGAAATTGATTACGGGGCTATCGAAGGGTATTCCGTATTTGCGCTCCGGGTTTATTGCACTGCGAATTACGTCGGAGTAGCCGCTCACTATAGGGCAATTAAAGCTGTTGCCGGTGGCTTTATCCTCTTTCTTTTCAAAAATAGTGTAAGGGTAAAAAATTCTATCTACCTTTTTCTCCGCTAAATTTATTATATGCCCATGCATTAATTTTGCAGGGAAGCAGATGTTGTCTGCCATGATAGAATTGATGCCGCTATTGTATAGATTGTTGGATGAAATGTCTGATAAAATTACTCTTATTCCACATTCAGTAAATAGTGTATGCCAAAAAGGATACTCTTCGTACATTCCTAAAGCGCGAGGTATTCCAATAGAAACGGCACTGTCAGTAATGCTTTTCCTATTGAATAAGAGGCGATTTTTTATGGCAAAAATATTCTCGCCCGTGTATGTGCTTTCGCTTTTGTTAGAATAAATTTTCTCGCAATTGTTACCGGTATAATATTCGTTACCATTGCTGAATTTATAGCTCTTTATCGTGCATTTATTGTTACATCCGTTGCAAGAAAACACATCACTGGTATAGTCGTTTTCTGCAAAGCTACTCAGTATACGTTCTTTATTCATGGTTGATAGTTTTATTTCGTGCGTAGATGGCAGCTCCGTAAGCGCCCATTAATTCGGGAATATCGGAAATTTGAACGTTGCTTTTTGTTTCCATCTCCAATGCGCGGATAACGCTGCTGTTTCTGAATGTACCTCCTTGTACTATGATATTCTTTCCCAACTCCGATATATTATGGAGTTTCAGCATTTTATACAAGCAGTTTTTTATAACCGAGATGCTCAATCCGGCAGCAATATCTTCTATTTGAGCGCCTTCGCGCATCGCTTGTTTCACTTTAGAATTCATAAATACCGTACATCTGGTACCTAAATCATAAGGGTGATCGGCACTGCATGCCTTGTAGGCAAAGTCCGCCACTTTTATACCTAAAATATTTGCAAAGGTCTCTATGAAAGAGCCACACCCTGAGGAGCAGGCTTCGTTTATCTCTATGCGTTTTATTGACCCGTTTTCTACAAAGATGGCCTTCATATCTTGACCTCCAATGTCTAAAATAAAACTCACTTCCGGATTTATTTCTCTCGCTGCAGTGAAGTGAGCCATCGTTTCTACAATGTTGTAATCCAAATCGTATGCGGCTTTAAGTAGGTTTTCTCCATAGCCGGTAACGCAACTGCCACTTATTTTCAGCGATTTAATACTTTCCGGTATTTGGTCTATCGCTCTGTTAAAGGTGTTGTAGCTATCTCCGTTATTGTGATTGTAACTGCTGTAAATAATCTCTTTCTTATCGTTGATGATAATAATTTTCGTTGTTGTTGATCCGGAGTCAATTCCAAGAAAATATCTGTCGGTATCTGTAGGTGTAGAGGTCGGAATTTTTTTTATCTGTTGATTTTCTTTCCAATAATCATATTCCTCTTTAGTATTAAAAAGCGGTGGCAGTGTGTTTTTTGTGTATAATTTTATGTCGTTAAAATGGAGGGCATAATAGAGTTGAGAACTGTCGACTACCTGTTCGTTTTGCATAGATAGTAGCGCACAACCGAGTGCCGGGATAAATTGTGGAGTTTCCGGTAAAATAATATCTTCCTCTTTGATATCGAGTACTTTTTCGAAATGTTTTTTCAACTCAGGCAGATATGCAAAGGGTCCCCCACAAAAGAATACTTTTCGTTTAATATCCATTCCTCTTGATAGAGAGGCAATTACTTGTAGGGCAACGGCATGGAACATAGATGCGGCAATGTTGTTTTTGCCGGCACCTCTACTTATCAGGTTTTGTATGTCGGTCTTTGAAAATACTCCGCATCTCGATGCAATAGGATAGATTGTGTCGGCATTCGATGCTAATGTGTTAAGCTCTTGAGTGGTAGTGTTTAGTAATAATGCTGTTTGGTCGATGAAGGCTCCCGTGCCACCGGCACAACTGCCGTTCATGCGTATGTCCGGTATTTTTCCATCTTCAAAAAATATCATCTTACTATCTTCTCCTCCCATATCTATAAGGGTGTGCACATCAGGATATTTTTGATGTATTACTTCTACTGCAGCAATAACCTCTTGTACAAATCTATATCCAAGTCTCTCGGCATACCCCATTCCTACCGACCCGGTTAATGTTACTCTGAATTTACATCCGTTGAATGATTCTAAAATCTTGTTTAATATTAGCCTTCCGGACGTAACAATATCTGCATTATGACGTCTGTATTCCTTGAATAATACCTGCTTATCCGCGTCTATAATAATAGCTTTGATTGTAGTAGACCCTATGTCTATTCCCAGATTATAAATAATATCTTGTTGCTGTGATAACATATTAATAACTTTATTTAATAGACCTATTAAAAACGGTGCAAAGGTAACATAAATTTTTTAACCGGCAAAATAATACAATAAGTATGAGGTGAAATAATTTAAACGTTGGTAAAAAAACACGATATATATATTGTATGATTTTATAAAAATAATTACCTTTGCAAGTTGAAATAAAAAAAGTAAATTCAGATGACTTCTAAAGAAATAAGACAATCTTTTTTAGATTTTTTCAAATCAAAAAATCACCATATCGTACCTTCTGCACCAATGGTGATAAAGGATGACCCTACACTTATGTTCACCAATGCGGGAATGAACCAATTTAAGAATATCATTTTGGGTAATGATCCTATAAAATATCCACGTGTTGCCGATGCTCAAAAATGCCTCAGGGTAAGCGGCAAGCATAATGATTTGGAGGAGGTGGGCCATGATACTTACCACCATACGATGTTTGAGATGCTTGGAAACTGGAGTTTTGGCGACTATTTTAAGAAAGAGGCTATTGCTTGGGCGTGGGAGTATCTTACTGAAGTTCTGAAATTAGATAAAGACAGGCTTTACGTTACCATATTCGAAGGGGCTCCGGCTGAGGGACTGCAAAGAGACGATGAGGCAGCCGGTATTTGGGAGCAATATATTGATAAAAACCGTATTATTAATGGTAATAAGCACGATAATTTCTGGGAAATGGGAGATACGGGTCCTTGTGGTCCTTGCTCGGAAATACATATCGATTTACGTCCGGATGCCGAACGCGCAAAGATTGACGGAAAATTACTTGTAAATGGTGATAATCCGCAAGTAATAGAGATATGGAATAATGTATTTATGCAATATAACCGCAAGGCTGACGGCTCTTTAGAACCTCTGCCTAATAAGGTTATCGATACCGGAATGGGTTTTGAGCGCCTTTGTATGGCTGTGCAAGGTAAGACGTCCAATTACGATACCGATGTATTTACTCCGCTTATCGACGCTGTCGGCAACATTTGTAATTCCAAATACGGACAAGATGAAAAAGTTGATGTGGCCATGCGCGTTATTGCCGACCATATCCGTACTATCGCTTTTGCTATTACCGATGGTCAATTGCCGTCAAATGCAAAAGCCGGTTATGTTATCCGCCGTATCTTGCGCCGTGCCGTACGATATGGGTATACTTTCTTAAATCAAAAAGAGGCTTTCCTTTATAAACTTATCCCTGCCCTTATAGAGAATATGGGAGAGGCTTATCCGGAATTGGCTCAGCAAGAGTCGTTGATTGTCAAGGTGGTAAAAGAGGAGGAGGATTCATTCTTACGTACTCTCGACACCGGTATTCGCCTTTTGGATAAGGTGATGGCAGATGCCAAAAACGCCGGTGCTAAAGAAATTTCCGGCGTTGATGCCTTCGTGCTTTATGATACTTACGGCTTCCCTTACGACCTTACGGAACTCATTCTTAAAGAGAATAATCTTTCGGTAAATGCCGATGATTTCAATACGGAGATGAAGAAGCAGAAAGACCGTGCACGTAATGCCGCTTCTGTTGAAACCGGCGATTGGGTAGTGCTCTGTGATGAAGAGTCTCATTTTGTGGGTTATGATGAATTGCAAACCGAAACGCGTATCGTTAGATATCGTAAACTCGCTCAAAAAGGTAAAGAGTTCTATCAAATAGTGCTCTCTAACACACCTTTCTATGCCGAAATGGGTGGTCAAGTGGGCGATAGAGGTTGGCTGATTTCCGAAGTAGGTGATAGTATCGACATTATTGACACTAAAAAAGAGAATAACTTACCCGTACATATCGCAAAAGAGTTGCCAAAAGATGTGAATGCGATTTTCTTGGCAAAAGTAAATGTCGAGAAACGCAGAGCTACCGAAGCCAATCATACCGCAACACACCTCTTACATATGGTGCTCAGAAATATGCTCGGTACACATGTAGAGCAAAAAGGATCTTATGTAAGTCCCGAAACACTCCGTTTCGACTTCTCTCACTTCCAAAAACTCACCCCGGAAGAGATACGTCAGGTAGAACGCGAAGTGAATAAATTGATACGAGAAAATATTACTCTCGAAGAGAGTAGGAACGTGCCTATTTCAGAAGCCAAAAAAATGGGTGCTATGGCTCTCTTTGGTGAGAAATACGGCGATTTTGTTCGTGTAATTCGCTATGGACAATCCGTGGAATTGTGTGGCGGTACTCATGCCAAAGCTACCGGTTCTATAGGGTTCTTTAAAATAGTTTCCGAGAGTTCTATCGCTGCAGGTATCCGCCGTATTGAAGCTGTTACAGCCTTTTCGGCAGAGCTCTTTGTGGAAAATTTGCAAGATATGCAAGCCTCTGTTAAAGAGTTGTTTAACAACACTCCTGACGTCATTTCCGCTATCAAGAAGAGTATGGATGAAAGTGCATCTCTCCGTAAACGTATAGAAGACTTTATGCAAGAGAGAGCAATAACCCTTCGTAACTCTATGCTCGAGCGCGCCGAAGATATTAACGGTGTTAAGGTAATACGATTTACCGGAACCGAAGACCCTGATACTTATAAGAATATCATTCCTTTCTTCCGTGGAAAATTTGCCGATGTCAAATTCTTGTTCGTTATAGGAAATGTTTATGAAGGTAAACCTTCTATTACAATCTTTATCAGTCAGCCTATGATAGATGCAGGATTTAATGCAGGTAATATGGTGCGTAAAGCAGCTAAATTTATTCAAGGTGGCGGTGGCGGTCAAGCATTTATGGCTACTGCCGGCGGTAAGTATCCGAATGGTATCGACGAGGCTCTTGATTGTATTATTGATATGATTAAATAATTATTATACTTTGCGTTATGAGCCCAGTGTTCATAACGCTTTTTTTTATGAGTGAGTTTGAAAATATCATATTAACGCCTATTCAAAAGCGGGCATTCTTGAAAATTGCTATGGAACTGGTTAAAATCGATAACCTCTTTCATTGCAATGAAGTCAATGTGCTCTCACTGCTCGAAAAAGAATTCGATATTCAGGCTGACGACGTGGAGATGATTCATTATATTTCGTTGTCGCAAGCAATAGCAGTGTTAAAACAACTTGATAGAGAGATTATTGCTCGTATAGTAGCCGTTTTTGAAAATATTGTGTGCACTGATAATGATATCGATATAAAGGAAAATATTTTGCTTACTGCCATTAGAATGGCTCTTTTGCCGGAATTCTCTTCGTGGTCTACAATAATCTCTATCGATGATGCAAATTCCGATTGCTCTACTTCTCAATTGGCCTTTGTCGAAAAAACGTATGATGCTAATGCTCACGAGTTTTTTGATAACGATTACGAACGGTTGTTCCTTGAAAATGAGTTGGCAAAAGCAGGTATTAAACTCTTTTATCTCCCTTCCGAAATAAAGAAGATTGAGTCGTTTTGGACGAATATTGAAAATGCAAATCACAACTCTTTGGCGTTGAGGCATTCACTTCAATTTATTACCCCTATTGATAAACGTGTTGATATAAAAGATGCTATTTTAAATTTCGAAAATATAAATCTTACATCTTTTTATAATACTCTTTTGTTGCGTTATAAAATCGTACCCGATAAGATTGAGTATAGCACTTTCTTTTTGTTGAAAATAAAATCGGGGGATTTGTTGAATGATTTTGGAAATCTATATACCAATTCCGATTTCTTGGTGATTTCGTTAGATAAGGATATTAAGAAAAGAATATCCGCTTTCTTATCGTTGATGGTAAAGCCCGATTTATCGATATCTGTCGACGGGTATTATAAATTTCTTTATGAGTATCTTAGCGAAAAATGCAAGATGTTGGGAGAAATGGAAATAGGTAAAAATAATCAACTCTTTTTTAAGAATATAAATAGAGAACAAGTAGTATTCAAGTCTTTCCCACAGTCGTGCACGCTCTATTTTTTGATTTTAAAATATGGTAAGTCGGGAGTCGCGTCAAATTTATTTAACGATGCTTATGATTTTTTGCAGAATATAGATGCCTCGTTATATCAATCGCAGGGCGTTTTTGACATGAATTTGCTGCTTTCGGATTTGGAGAACCGGAATTGCAAACAGGCTATATTGCTACATAATATTATAGTAATTTATTCCGCACTATCTACAAAAGATATCTATAGCGACAAGTTTCTCGACTATATAAAGCAGATAATAAAGCATCGCTCCAGTTTGAAAAGTTATATCAATTCCGCTTTTGATGAATTAAATGGAGGTGTTATTTGTGATAGTTTTAAGATAAATTACGATTCCGAATATAAAACATATAATATAAATGCGGATATATCACTTTTTAAAAAGTGGGAAAAAGAAAGTTGTATACCACTGATAGATAGTGATTTATGGAGGGGATTGAAGTAAAATCCAAACTATTGGATTTTACTTTTTTCTTTTAAAGAAGAGCAATACCTTTGTGCTCGAAAATTTATAATATGAAAAGAGATTTATTTAATAAAAATATAATATGAAAAGAGATTTATACAATCAAGCATTATTTAATGATTCTGAAGCAGTACGCCAAGGGGCAGGAAAGAATATCATTCCGCCGCCTGAGAAGGAGCCGCTTTGGAAAGCATATCTCGAGAAGTTTAAAGATCCGATAATAATAGTGCTTCTTGTAGTATTCTTTCTGTCGGTATGTGTTTCGGTATACGAACTCATTTTTCAAGGTCGCACTATAGAGGTGCTTTTTGAGCCGATAGGGGTATTGGTAGCACTTTTGCTTGCCACCGGAGTGGGTTTTATTTTTGAAGTTAAAGCCGGCAAAGAGTTTGAAGTACTTAATAAGGTAAAAGATGATGCTCCCGTTAAAGTGTTCCGTCGTAGTGAAGAGGGCGGTAATCCTCACATGTATAATATCAAGCGTCAAGATGTAGTAGTAGGTGATATTGTGAAGCTCGAAAGTGGAGACGAAGTGCCTGCTGATGGCATCTTGTTGGATACTATTACTTTACGTGTCGATGAGTCGAACTTTACCGGAGAACCTCATGTGAAGAAATCGGAGAATGAGGCCGATTTTAAAAAAGATGCCACATATCCTACCAATTTTCTTTTGCGTAGCTCTATAGTTATCGAAGGTACCGCCCTATATCGTGTTACTGCAGTAGGTGTAGATACCGTTGAGGCAAAAGGTTTTGCTATTGAGCATGATGGCACTAAAGTAGTTACACCTTTAAACCGTCAGCTTAATCGCCTCGCCGATTTTATATCAAAAGTCAGTCTGATTATCGCTATCATTATCATTGCGGGGCGAATGTTATTCTTCTTCTATTTCGATGGTAATAACGCAAATAATACCGATGTACTTGAGATAGTAGAGTATGTACTCAATTCTATAATGATAGCCGTTACACTTATTGTAGTAGCGGTTCCCGAAGGATTGCCTATGAGTGTTACCCTCAGTTTGGCGATGAGTATGCGCAGAATGATGAAGGAGAATAACTTGGTGCGTAAACTCCATGCTTGCGAAACAATGGGTGCGGCTACTGTAATATGTACTGATAAAACGGGTACGCTCACGAAAAATGAGATGACTGTTGTCAATACCAAATTTTGTGGAGGTGAAGATGACGAATATTTGGTGAAAATGAATATGGCTGTCAATTCTTCTGCCGAATTGACTACAGATAAGAATGGTAAGGTAATGGCTCTTGGTAATCCTACTGAAGGTGCTATGCTGATATGGCTTAAAAATCAGAATGTTGACTACTACGAAATACGTAATAAAACAACTATTATAAGTCAGGTGCCTTTCTCTACCGAAAGAAAATATATGGAGTCGACAGTGAAATTGGATGACGGACGCACTTTGCGTTTTGTAAAAGGGGCTCCTGAATTGCTGATGAAGATGTGCGATGAGCTCTCGGGAGGAATGCCTATCAACGTAGTGATGGATGAATTGGCATCTTACCAGAATAGAGCTTTCCGTACTCTTGGTTTCGCCTATCAAGATATGGATAAGGAGGGGGCAAAACTGATATTCCTCGGTGTAGTCGGTATTGCCGATCCTATTAGAGATGATGTTGTAGAGGCTATTGATACCTGCCGAAATCATGCCGGTGTAAGAGTCATCATTGTTACTGGCGATACCCCCGGTACTGCCAACGAGATAGGACGTGAGATAGGCCTTATTGGTAAGGATGAAGAGCCTCAAAGGATTACGGGACCGGAATTTGCCGAAATGAGTCATGACGATGCCCTTGCTTTGGTACGAAATCCTGAATTTTCCATACTCTCTCGTGCTCGCCCTGACGATAAAGCTCGCCTCGTAATGCTGCTCCAAGAGGCTGGTGAAGTGGTGGCTGTTACGGGTGATGGCACTAACGATGCCCCCGCTTTAAGTAAAGCTCAAATCGGACTCTCTATGGGCGATGGTACCGCTCGCGCAAAAGAAGCAAGCGCAATTACTATCCTTGATAATTCATTCTCAAGTATAAATAAAGCTATCCTTTGGGGACGCTCTTTATACATGAATATCAAAAGGTTTATCCTTTTTCAAATGACTATAAATGTATCTGCTTGCTTGATTGTGATGTTGGGGGCCTCGCTCGGTATTGATTCTCCTCTTACCGTTACGCAGATGCTGTGGGTAAACCTGATTATGGATACTTTTGCCGCTATGGCTCTATCTTCCTTACCTGCCGATAAAAGAGTGATGAATGATAAACCTCGTAACCCGAAAAGCCATATCATAGATAGAAGTATGCTCGGAAATATCCTTTGTTTCGGTTTGTTATTCACCGTGATATTATTGTGCTTGTGGCAATTCCTTTGGCATAACGATGTCACCGAAAATGTCGGAGTTTATGATTTGTTGTGTAAAACTAATATTAAGGACTTCTTTTTAGGACTCTTTGATTTCTCAAAATCTAAAGCTCATCTTAGTGCTTATGAGGCAGGGTTCTTCTTCACTACTTTCGTGATGTTGCAATTTTGGAATCTTTTTAATGCAAAATATTTCCGCTCCGGTCGAAGTCTCCTATTGGATATCTTGGCCTTGTTCAAAGGAAAGAACATGTTTAAACTTACTTTTAGTAAATGGTTCGCATTAATCGTTGCAGTGATTTTGACGGGCCAGATTGTGATAATTAATTTCGTCGGTCCGCTATTTAATGTAGCCCCTTTGAATCTTACGGATTGGTTGTTTATTCTATTAAGCACCTCTCTCGTTTTAATTATTGTTGATGTAGTTCGTACTTTTTATTTCTTTATACACAATAAGAAAGTAGTATAAGCGTTATTATAATAAAAAAGTTTCTACAAATAAAATAATAGTTAAGTTAGACAATAGGAAATCTATAATCTAAAAATCAGCGACTGTGTTATAATAATCGTATTATA